>JACCDZ010952936.1_pt1 | contig 15660 bp, 10 predicted proteins | sample 7449551 | NCBI WGS metagenome assembly JACCDZ01 (sample SAMN15323452, study PRJNA562643) | freshwater metagenome | isolation source: river surface water | place: USA:Blue River Watershed | collected 2017-08-18 | reverse complement strand
CACCGGAAATTGGATTAGGGATGTTGATGGGCGATAATTTAGCGATTATTTTAACCAATGCTGCGGTAGGACAATTCTGGAGTTTTGCAGCAAACAAGGTGATGGATAAAGCGGAGGTTGATAATCCGATCACAAGAATTGGGGTTGATTTATTGGTGGGAACCGCAGCAACTTCAGGAGCTTTGGATGTTAGAGGTGTTTATAAATTAGGGTTTCATAGATCGGCAAAAATAGCTGAATCACGGGTTGATGATTTCTTGAAAAATTTCGATAATTATGTAGCAGAAAAAGTTGTTAGTAGTAAAACAGTAGAAAAAATAGAGTCGCAAAAAAATAATTTTTTAAAGGCATTAGAGGAATCTGACCGGATTGTATTTACCCTTGGAGGCGCAGGAGATATGACTCAAAATCAAGCTAAATTAATGGCTGCAACATTAAACAGAGTTAAAGATCAAGAATTAGAAAAGGTAGCATTCTTTCCTTTTGTAGATAGAAAAATATTCCCACCTGATTTATCAGAGAAAGATATGGGATTTGTGGCATTAAGAAAAGGTGCAAAAGAATATATAAAAGAAGTTTTCAAGAATTTTTATAATGAGGATGCTGTTTCGCTTGCTGTTCAAGCTGCTGCTATAAAGAAAAAATATCCTGAGAAAGAAGTTTCTTTTGTTGGATATTGTGGTGGTGGTTTAATTGCAAGAGAATCTAGTGAAATATTGAAAGCAATGGGTATCAAGACAAAAAATAATATAACTATCGCAACACCTTTTTTTGGGATGACTTCGGCTCAAAATTTCACAAACATAATATCTAATAATGATATTTTTTCAAATTTACTTAGACCGAAAGAAAATCTTTATTTAGATACCGTTGTAGATCACATGAGATATTTTGAAGATCCATTTATTAAAAAAGTATTGGCAAATACGATTAATGGTAAAACGATTGATGTGAATAGTCTGCAATTATACAATAGATTTACAGAAATTACAAAACAAATGAATATTAGCTATATACATAAAGAGATGGATCTCATGCTCGACGACTTATATGTAGCTGGATTTAGTTTGGTGGGAAAACAAAGAAAAGCAAATCCCGATGATTATATCGAAATAATTAAAAAAATCGACAATAACTTGAGTAAGATTTACAAAAAAAACAAGAAAGTACAAATAGAATTGAATGAAATGGAATCAGAATTAATAAAAAACCCAGAAATAGACAAAAAAACCTTGAAACTCTTTACTGAGATAAGGAAAATACACGAAGAAGGAGTGGATGCTTTTTTAAACAATGTATATCAAGAAAAGTTTTTAATGTTTGATTACAGTCCGTTTGTACACAAAAAAGAAGGATATCCAGACTTGAAATACACGACCTTTTTTGGCGAGGAAGTCGAGAGAATTGATTTAGATTCAATGTCAGGGAAGATGATTGCTGACGATATAAATAAAGAAATTCAATCAATGAAAGATTATATTAAAAAAATAGATGAAATTATATCTAGTCAAGGGGAAGAATCTTCTCTTGGTTTTGCTACTTACATAAAAAATAAGTTTGAATTAGGCTTGCAACACAAAGAATATAACCTTAGTCGCGCAATAATCACAAAGAGTATAAACTTAATGATAGATTAAGTTTATACTCTCAAACCTGAAGAAGCTGGTTTTTTAACCTACTGGATTTGCCTCATGAATGTAGATTTGGTGAGCAAAAGATTAAAACAAGATCGAATCAAGATATAAGTTCACAAATTCAGACAATATCTTGTCTTGAGCTTGTGAACTTAAATCTTTTATTGATTCAATTTTTTGATTTAATTCAGTATTGAATTTGCTCAATTTATTAGAGAAATCCTGTTTGAATTTATTGGCTTTTTTATTAACCCCTTGTGTTAAGGATGCAGCTTTTTCTTTGTACAACTTCTTGAGAGTACCCGAAACATCAGCGGGGATTAAGGAATATGATGCAGATTGGTTGCCCGAAATACAATGGTTGTTGAATTAGAGGAGTATAGTGCAACATGAGTAGTATTTCGGATCGCGGTGATAGTCCTGCTTTTTTCAATGAAGATGGTAGTCTTCATCGGAAAGAGGATTCTATTTGGTACAGAGATGAGTCTGGTGCAATTGTTTTTAAGAGTCAGTCCACATTAAAAACTAAAACAAAAATCGACAAAAAATCAAGCATCTCTGATTTGATTTAAACTAAAAACACCCCAACTTGACTTCTAAAGCAGGGGTGTTTCAATTTTATTGGTTATTAATAGGCGTTAGAGATGTTTTAAATAAACCCGAAATCACATTTAAAACGTACTCTTGTTCGTGGTCTGAAAGTTTATCAAGTTCTTTTAAAAAATCCTCCTCATTGGTTCCTGGTAATGCGAACATTTCTATGATTTTTTTTGTTTTTTCATTCATTTCTGTGTTTTGTAATATAACCACTATTTTATTTGTATCAATACCCCGGATAGTTTTTGAGCAAAAGCCTAGAACTTTTGTTCTATTATTGCCGACTACAAACTACCCGAAGTATTATTATATAATATATCATTTATTTTACATAGTCGGTATATAAATTTATTTTATTATCAATATCACTTAATTCGTCGATTCCTATAGGTTGTAATTTTCCGTTAGAGACTTTTGCATACATATTGTTTTTACTCCCCATTGTAAATCCAAAGGCTTGATACATCATAGTTCTTGCCTCTCCATATCCATCGTCGGCGTAGGGTGTGGCTTGAATAATACTCCCTTCTTTCATATTTGATAAGAAGTAATTAAATATCGCTCTAAGTTTTAAGGCCGATCTACCTCTTTCGGATTTACTTAAAATTGTTTTATCTAGCATATCTTCGGAATTGTTGACAGTAAAACCAAAGGCAAATACTTCTTTATCTTTGTATTTATCAAATTCAATACTCATTGCTGTAAATTTTTGATCTTTTACATCAAATCCTATCGCATCATGTTTCCCTTCACCAAACATCCTATTTAATTGATCAATAAAAGGTTGTTTTCCGTATGTATTATCGGGTAATTTCCCTCTTTTTTTGAAAGGAGGATTTACATCCTGATTTGTGGATGGATTTATATCCTGATTTTTATTGAATTTAGACTTGATTATGTTGATCTTAGATTGAATGTTATCTTTAAATTTTTTTGTTTTATCCTGATACAACTTTTTGAGAGTCGCCGAAACATTATCAACCCAGGTATCAATATTCTGAGCCGTTAAAGAAGCCTGTTCTCTAAATCTTTTGATTTGTTTAGACATCAAGGATTTTAACCCTGCCATTTCTTTTTCAAGATTGGGTTGAAAATTCTTGACTTCATTCTCATATAATTCTTTAAGAGCCTTAGAAGCGTCGTCAGACCATTGTTTAGTGACCTTTTGATAGTTTTTAACCTTGTTTTTTGCGTTATCAATCTCTTGAGAAGCGATTCGCTGTAATTCCTTGACCTCTTTCTCTATATTCGGTTTGAGGTTTTTAATCTCGCTATTATAGAAAGTTTCCATAGACTCGGAAACATCCTTGACCCATTGATCCGCGATCGCTTTTTTACCCTTAAACTTAGCAGAAAAATCAGGCATTTTCAACTTATCAATTTCTTGAGAAAGATGATTAGCTAATTCATCCATCTCCTGTTTAATACGAGGTTTGATGGTTTGGACTTTATTTTTGTATAAATTCTGTACGGAATCAGTGATATCATCAATCGCTTTTTGAGGATTGAATGACTCGCTTAATCCCCCATCCCAATCAAATGCAGAACCCATTGACTTCAGACTGTCTATTTCTAAAGCAATACTGTCCATCTCCTGAGAAATGGTTTGTTTTAAATTATCAATATCCTCTTCAACCCTCGGTCTAAAAGTTTTGATTTTAGTTTCATAAATATTATCTAATTGTTTGGCAACGTCATCAGCCCACTTAGCCGAAGCATCTAAAGCGTCCATTCCCTTCGGAAGTAACCACCAAAAAGCATCTTCAATGGCTTCACCCGCAGCGTCAATTTTTTCGGAAACCTTCTTTTGGACTTTACCAATTAAAATTTTTCGTTCAGCACCATCAATCACGACTGACATGACTTGATTAGTTCCTTCTTTTAGATATTTTCTTGCTGCATAACCCCCTGTTATGCCATCCAACCATACAGCCGTATCCTTAACATTCTTAACCCCTTTTTGTAGAGACTTTACCCCTGATCTAGCCCCGGTCATGTAATACAACCATATAGCTGTATCCTTAACATTCGCTGCTGTTGACAAAAGTTTTTCAGCGAAATCAGAAGGAAGCGATCGCAATTCTTTGGGAATAGCCAACACACTATTCGGAAAGAATTGACCTTTAGACAACCAACCCACATCCTTCATCTCTGGAAGTTTAATACCAGTGGGTTTAATATCCTGTAGCGGTTTGACAGAATCCAGAATATCCTTAGCACGGGAATCCATGAACTCTTTGACAGGTTTAGAAAGTTTGTCGTAGAACGTTCCTTCTTCAGTATTTTTAATTGCCGTTTCCGCAACTTTCTTGCCTTTTTGGGCTACTTGATCGGCTTTACTCAGAACCTTAAAGTGTTTATTAGAAGCCAACAGCCCACCCGCAGCAATCCCCACAGCCAGATCAATCCCTGCGCGAACCCATTGATTTTCAATATTGGCTTTATCCATTGCCTTATTCGCACCAAAGGAAACCGCTTGCCCAACGGCAGCCGAAACCAAAATAGCCTCAATCGATTCCTTCATAGCCAACCCGATTATGACTTCAGGCCCCAAAGTTAATCCCAGATAAGCCACGACCGGGATTGAAGCTTTCACCGCTTTCCCTAGTAATTCCTTCTTCTTGTCATATTTCTTGGGATTTTTTAACGCCTCAACATAGGATTGGTATTTAGCTAAGTCATATTCCATGCGTTTTTCAAAGGGAACCCCCGGAGGTAGTTCATCCTTCCCTGATGTCCGAATCGCTTGAGCAAACGGGTCTTTATCATCCCCATACTCGTCTGCTAATTTCTGAGTTGCTTCCGCAATAAAATCATTTAATTTAGCTTCAAGTCGAGGGTCAATCTTACTTTTCTCTAAAATTTTCTCTAATGCTTTTGCCCCCGCTAAACCTGCAACAAGTCCTGCCCGTTGCCGAAAACCCGGATCTTGAACTAATCCTTGAATTAAATCAGAGGTAATCTCAGCCCCATTTTCCAGCATATCCATTGCCGTCCAGGTCATTTGTTGCGCTTGACCCAAGTTCGGCATCTGCATTGTTCCGGGCATAACTCCCGCTTGCGGTTGCGCCGTATCAACGGTTGCTCCCTTCTTGGCAAACTTCCCGGTAGCGTCCCGCATCACTTCCCCAGCGTTCTTAAGCCAGTCAGCCTCATATTCCTTGATTCCGGCTTCTGCTTGGAGAAGGTGTTGCACATAAAGCGATCGCGCTTGAAATTCTAAAACTAATGCAGGAATGGTAAGTTCAGACATAAAAAAATCCCCAACTCGGTTTACTGTTGCCCGGAGTTGGGGATTGATTTTATTTTAGCAGGTGCGATCGCTGTTAATGTAGTGATTTAGCTTTTTCGAGATAGTAGGCTCGATTGGATGCTGCTGTTTCATCCACTTCAATTTCTGATTCTACTTCTGCGATTTGTCGATGATGCCGTTTAGCTATTTCAGCTAACAAGGGAATCGTAATTTGGACTTCATCAAAAGTTTTTAAAGTTAGGACTCCGATAACTTCGTTGTCCATAATTACTTCGACAACAAGACTACTCGAAACCTGATATTCAGTTAAAAATATTGTGATGTTGTAATCAATGGCAATATCCTCGCTATTTATTTTGGTGTAGTCAACGGTGAATTGATTTTCACCGTAGTATTGCTCAAATCCTTTTGATTCTAGGATCTCAATTGCTTTCTGTTTTAACATTACTACTTCCTTCTTGTTGAAGTTTGACATAAGTATTTTATCACAAAAACAAAAAAACGCACCCATAAAAGATGCACTAATTTAAGTCAAGCGATCGCACTAATAAAAAAGCACCTACTAGAATTTCTTCTAAAAGGTGCTTTTTTTTAATCTACGGGAGAACCGAAATAATTGTATAGTTCTCCAGTTTTAGGGAATGCGCGATCGCATCCAATACCTCTCTCTCAATATCTCCATGTGAAATACTAGAATCAGGTAAAGAGATAGACGGTATTATTCCCGCTTTTTTTAGTGGTTTTATGGATGAAAATTAAAAACTATTCTCCGCCGGAACTAACTATCGCCCAACGATTAGGGCTTAAATTTAATGCGTGAGCGATCGCTATTGCAACATTTTCTTCTAGTCGATAACCTAATGTTGACAATCCACTATCCCCTAATGCGGGAGATATTGATATTCCAGCATGATTCAAAGCGTCCTGTAAGACTTTGTACTTAACCCCGTATTCACTAACGGAACAAGAGCTTCCTCCTCGAATATGATATTGTTTGTAGATAACCCATAGGGTGCAAAAAATACGGGTTTTATGCCGACAGAATCGAATTCTGACGGGATAATGAAATTTGTCTTCATCGAAGTAGACCATTGTTGTTTCAGAATAGAAATAACTATCCTTATTGAATTTACTTATGTCTGGTAAGTTTGATTCTTGATTAATTTTCGCAGTTAAGTTTTCCATGACAATGATGTTTTAACTCAACGAAACTATTTTAACTTCTTAATGTCAATTCGTCAATATTTTGGGCAAAAAGAAAAGCACCTAAAATATTATCAATAGGTACTTTAAACCCAAAATTTAAGATGTAATTACCTTGCAGCGTTTTACCTGAGTTAATTCAAGTGTCAGTGGCTTCATGTTTTTGCTTTACTCAACGTTGCTATTTTACATCAAATCTTTGATCTCGTTTCTATGTGTATAGAAGAATATTTCAAATCCCCATAATATGTTGGCTCATTACGGGACTCTATTCTTGTCGAGGAATTAGCTCGAAGAGTACCTCGATATTCATATATAGAAACACTGCTAACGAAAATATCATCATCTTCGCCTGGTGTTTCGATTTCGGTTTCATCAAAATTCAGTCTAATTCTCTTGACATCTTTTTTTTGCGGAGAAAAATGGACTGATTTTATCAAAACCCCAAACTCTGATTCGTTTATCCCCGCACAAGAATCACTTGATTCACAAGATTCAGGTATTAACCACAGAATGTCACCAGGTTTGACCTTTAAAAAATCCGAGAAATTATTGTTCATAGTTTATCATCATAAGATCTTGAAATATTGTACCCCACAATACCCCACAGCGCAAGGTTGTTAATATGAGTTAAACAGCGATCGCAAAATACCTCTCTAATGTTTCTAGTGAAATGCGATCATCAGAAACTTTCCCTCCGTAGGTACGGAACATTTTATATTTATGGTCATCAAAGATAAGAAGCCAAAGGAAATTACTATACCCAATCCTGACAAACCCAAGCCAAATAAGGATTGGAGCGAGTTACCTCCGATGGAGGATAGCAAATCGGACAAAGATAAACAGGAACCCGATGAACGATTGAATTGGTTTTTTAGGGTTAAGATTGGTGGGGTTTCGGGAACTAAACAGGAAAAAACCGTTGCTAATGCCGATGAAGCTACTCAAGAGCAATGGGAAGATATTACCAAAGTTGGACAGAAGTTAGGTGGAACGTTTGCTTCCATCCTGACTAAAGTTGTTGACCCAAACAAAAAAGACCAGGAAACAGAAAAAGTCACAAAATTTATTATTTCTGATGAAAACAAGGAACCTGATGAGGATCATAAAACAGATCAGGAGGTAGAAGCAAAGGACGGGGAAATCAAGCCTAAAGATAAAAAGGAGAAGCCTAATAAGGATTGGACTGAAATTGCTAACAAGACAACTGAAGATGCAGGAAAACCCGTTGGAGAACTGCTATTGGACTCTAATAATGGGGACTTTATTGTAGAAGGAAGTCATCCTTGGATATCCCTAGATAGTTATCAACACAACCAAGCCGAATTTATCGTCTTTGACCCTGATGGGGAATTATTTAAGCGGATTTTAAAACATCAATCCGTTGAAATTGAATGTGGGTTTGTGAATGGATTTAAGATTAATAAATTTAAAGGTGTGATTTATGATGTGGGTCGCAGATTACCTGACGGAACAATTGTTCTGTGTGTAGACAATGCAGCAAAAATGGCTGCACCGACTCAAACCGTTCAACAAACCGGGGTTCAAAATGCCAACCCCCAAACCGCAGACGGGGAAACTGTTGTTCAAACTTTTGAAGGGGAAGCATCCTTTTATGGGGGAGGGGATGGGTTCGACGGTCAACAGACTGCTAACGGTGAAATTTTTGATGCGTCCAAGATGACGGCGGCTCACAAGGAATTACCCTTTGGAACAAGGGTGCGGGTAACTTACCTCGCCACCGGAAAATCAGTTGTTGTCACGATTAATGATAGAGGCCCCTACGCTGGCGATCGCATCTTAGACTTAAGTAAAGCCGCAGCAGAAGCTATCGGCATGGTATCCGCAGGGCATGGACGAGTAAAGTGTGAAGTTTTAGGGGAAAAGAAAGAAGGTGCAGCCCCGGCTCCCACACCCACCCCTAGTCCGGGTGCTACACCTACCCCAACGCCCACCCCAACACCTAGTCCAACATCCTCTCCCTCTCCTACCCCCACACCATCTCCTGCACCTAGTCCAACACCGTCAGACCCGAATGCGCTAGAGGTGAACGTTGGTTTTACTTCAGCTTCAGATGAGTTACTGAAAACCATGCAAAAAGCAGGGGAGAGAAATCCCTTGGTTTCTGCTTCTACTGTGTTAGAAACGGCCACTGATTTTGCGGACTTGAAAATCAAACAGGAAACTCCCCTTTCCATACCCCAAGCAGGGGAAGTTCAAGCACAAAAATCCCCTCTATCAGTTGCTTTAGTTCGAGCAATTATGGAGGGGAGTACGATTGTGGTAAAAGGCAATTTAGTTGAGCAAGTTGCACCGGGTCAAGGCAAAGATTCTGGTGTGATTTTGGATTACGCCGAAAATCGAGCGGCATTTATTGGTAGTCCTATAATTAGAAAGAAAACAGGAGTGGCTTTACAAAGTGGATATGGAGCAATCACAGTCAAAGGGTGGAATGTTAATGATAAGAGTGTTGTTAGTGCTACTGTTAATAACCCTGCTCCGGTCACGCAACACCCAACTGGCCAAATCCAAGCTCCTGAGTGGGGGACTATAAAGCTTGCAGATCCGATTATTCCCGGTTGTCCTTATACCTGGGGATTGGCGACTAGGGAGGGGTCAAGGGTTCCTGAATCCAAAGAGGTAATGCAGGGAATTGTTGATGTCTGCATCGTCCTATGGGATCTCACTAAAAAATTAGGGCTTCCATCTGTTGAAGTGACATCTTGGTATCGAGATCCCGCGACTAATATAGAACAATCTTCTACAGGTGCAACAGGCCCTCATACTACTGGGTGCGCTGTTGATTTTGGATGTGTTGGAATGGTCAAACTACATGACAGTATGTATGACAGGGAAAATGGATGGAAGGGGGGGTTGGCGATTCATCCGATTGCGCGACAAGATGAAAGCAGGGGATTTATTCATATAGATTGCTTGTATAGCGATCCTCCCTACCGTAGATGGAATTATTAGATCAAAAAAAGCGATCGCATTTTTAACAGTGTGCGATCGCTTTTTTATCAAGATATGTAACCAATTCTAAACAACAGTGTATCGTTTAAAGTTCTAGGTAGATCTTCATGGCCTTCATTGCAATATTTGGTGTGCAATGAATTAATTATCTTTGCTTCCTCGTCAGAAGTTGTTGCATCTCCAATACAACAACCATCGACTTTATCAAACATTTCAGTATCGTCATAGGATATATCTTCGACGAAATAAAACGATACGTCATCAAAAGCCGTCCAAACAATTAAAGCATTCATAGTTTGTTTTAACTTAGCTCAACTTGAATATTTTAAGTTATTTATTATTAATAGTCAATAAAAAAGCGATCGCACTCTATTAAAAATGCGATCGCTCAATACTATGCGTGATGCTCTAATTTCCCTGTACGCTCAAAATGCTCGACCATTTCATTGAAGGTTTCTTGTGATATTTTCACGCGATCTTTGTAATTTGGAAATTGTAATTGTTTCAGCCCATCTGACTGAAGTTCGTCAACAATTCTTTCATTGGCTGTTAAGTATGCTTTGTACACAGATCCCGACAGATTGTATACTAATACAAGGATCTGGCGATTTCCATTTTCGTCACATCCGCAGCTAAAAGATTGAAAAAACATAATTTTCTCCTTCTGTTTAATAGAAATCATCTAACTTGCATCCAATTGGGGATATCGTTTCTTCTGTGGTATTCATCCCCGTGCTGAGGGCAGTGAGGATGTGGGAGGGAAAGGCAGATACATTCCCACTTACCGGGTCTACCTGTCCATAGATCCTTTTCTTCTGTATCTACAACATCTTCTTTGGTTTGAAAATAGCTGGTAGAATACTCAGGATTTTTGTCTCGACAGATTTGACAGAGATCGGAGAACAAATTAGAGCAATCAACACACCATATAGACATAGGGTTATTCCTTCTATTTGGTTGTAATATTTTAACTTATTAAATAATTAAATGCAATATTTGACAATAAAAAAGCGATCGCAAATCTTTATGAAATGCGATCGCATTTTTACGTTTACTCGGTTGTACAGAATTTTTCTACAACAGATTTCTGGAAATCTGTAAATGTATCACCGGGATGCGCTACACACCAATCAAATACTAAGCCGTCTTTTATGGCTAATTGGTATCTACGGGATTTTATTCCCGATTCAAACCGATCACTTGCTTGGCGAAACTCTATCGTTTCAAACCTTTTACTAACTGGGACTCGTATTGTTCTTACTAACGAAAAAATAGTATTATCCGTTAGTTTTTTCTTTACTTTGTAATACATTTGTTGACTATATGGAAAAACTTCATAATCTCCTTTCGGCTTCTCTTTGGTCAATAGAAAAACTTCTCCTTGTAGGACAAGGATTTTGTCTGGATACATATTGAAAACATCAAAATCCAACATAAATACTCCTACTTGTTTACCAATATATTTACCCCATAATACCCCACAACACAATACCTCAATAAAAAAGAGCGGTAGAATCCTACCACTCTTTTAGTTAAGTTAGAACAGGTCTAACTCCCAACCTTCTTGCCAGTCGAGAATTTCATCTTCCTCGTCCTCTTCATCTTCTTGATCTTCCTCTTCCACTACTTGTAAATACTTATTAGCAGTGTAATGAACTGTTGGGATCTCATCCCAATCAAAATCAAGAATTTCTTCTTCCTCTTCATCATCGACAGTTTCCGAGGAAACTACCTCAACCGCGATCGCAATATCTGAAGGAAGAGATACTTCTTCAATTTGCTCACCAAGTTTGCTCAACAGCAATTGAACTTGATGTTCTGTTTTTTCTACCCAGACGGGTATTTCTTCCTGAGCCAACGCTAATCTCATTGAATCAATGAAATTAAGATCGGGGATGATGTAGTCCACAACGACTTGACCTTTGTGCCAAAATTCGTGAACTTTCTCCTTGCCCGTGCTTTCTTCATCTTCATCGAGCAAATTATCAAGGTCAGGAATTTCCTTGATAACATCAGCTTCTAGTAGTTGACCTGCTAAGTCATAGATGCGTTCTTTGAGATATTCATCAAAATTGTTGAACATATCAAAGAGGGAATTTATGTCTTTAAAGCTCTCATATTCCCCTTTTCGGCTTACTACAAAACAACTTGCATCACGACCAGAAAGAGGATCAAATGCCCGTTTGAATGTGATATTAAACCCACCCAACTCAAACGATTCAATAACATTTTTTGCCTCCCAACCTTTTTGCCAATCAAAATCTTCATTTGAAAGAACTTCAGATGCTTGCTGAATTGAGTAGGTTTCTCCTTTGAACGTGAATTCTGGATTTTCAACCTTTAGATAATGCTTCAGGTCTGAAATCCATGCAGTCAGATCCTTTTTCTTTTGACTGAGTTTTTTACGGATAGCACCTTGTTGAACCATTTTGGCACTATCATCTTCTTCTTGTACGATGCTTTTTTGCCCGTACTGCTCCTGAAGATTTTTCTGTTGTTCCAGTAAATCATCCAGTTGCTTTTGGTCTGGATACGATTCAAACCGTTTCATCCGTTCCTCGATATCGGGAATCCGTGATTCGCAACGGTCTATCGTCTCAACTAACCCATCGGTTAAGTCTCGGAGTACAACCACAAGGTCAAAATCGGGAGATTCTAACCATTGCTTTGTTTCGAGTTCAATCCCTGACTTTTCATTATTTCGAGAGAAATAAAACAGGGTTCGATATGAGTCAGCAACCGAAACTCGAAACTCCCCAAACCAGATATTTTTATCCTTCAATATACTTGCAGGAGTTTCAAACAAGGCTTTGATCCCTTTCTTGAAACTGAATTGCAACCCATCAACTTTGATAGGTAATTCTCGGAATGGGTTTTTCGCAAGATAAGCCAAGTCGTCTTGAACCAAATCGATTCGTCGCTTGCTTTTTTCAATCTTGCTGAGAGTATGACGGTATTCGCTTCGCACGGAGTAGGCTTGGTTATTCCACTCGTTTTTAACGATTTCAGCTTTCTTAACTTCCTGGTTAATTTTCTCCAGTCTTAAAAAGCCGTCATCGCCAGTTGCGATCGCTTTTAACATACTCATACTTACGACAACCGAATCATCGGTTTCCAATCTTCGTTGACCGCTCTTTGCTCGGAACAAGCCAGTGAAAACTTTCGCTTTAGATTCGATGATGCCCCAAATAAAGGCATCGAAACCCGGAATCCGACCGTCATCTCCCCCTTGGGTGACATAGCGGAAAATTGGGACTTCTTCAAACAAGTTGCCTTGCCGAACTATCCGACCTTCCCGTTGAGCAATATCGCTCGGTCGCCAGGGAGCATCTAGGTGGTGTAACGCAAATAAGCGTTGTTGAATATTGACTCCCGTACCTAGCTTGGAAGTCGAACCCAAGACTACACGGATTTCTCCGGCGTTAATCAAGTGCAACAGAAATTTCTTCTGTGACTTGGATTTATAGTCGTGGATAAATGCGATTTCCCCTTCTGGAATTCCCAGTTTTACCAAAATGTCTTTCACATATTGGTAAACGCTAAAGATTCCTTTTTTGGGAATTGAGAAATCGCAGAAAATGGCTTGTACCCCTTTAACAGAGGCGGTTAATTCCCAAATACGGTAAACATTGCGAATACACTGGTTTACCTTACTGGAAATCAAATTTTCTGCGCCGTATATGCGGAGTCGTGGATCGAGTTGAGCAGCGCGACCATCCCCAATAATTTTCAATGGGTTGTCATCGCGTGGATCAACTTCTCGATTCATGAATTTTGCATAGCGATCGCATAACTCTTGCAAATACTCCATCTGTTCTGGAGATGGAGGACAACCGACGCTAATCACTTCGTAATTTGGACGAGGTAATTCCAGATCGTCAGCACTCCTGACATCCATAAATTGATTGAGAATTTCAACCAATTCGGGATGGTTTTTAATTTCCCGAACACGCTCCCGTAATTTGTACCCGTAGGGTAGAACTTCAAATTCCGAAGTGGAATCGAAGAATAATTCAAAGAATGAGTCAAAGTGTTGTAACCCCAATTCTTCGAGATACTCTAAGTTCAAGTATCGGAGCATTGTCCAAGCTTCTGCCAGCGTGTTACTGACAGGTGTTCCGGTTGCCAAGATAACTCGCCCACCGTTGTTTAATGTGTGACGAATTTTCAGAAAACAGTCAAATGCCCGTTCTGAAGCAGAGTTGGGCATCCCTGCAATGTTCTCTTTTTTGGTATGCCGGAACAAGTTTTTGAATAGATGGAATTCATCAATAATTAAGCCATCAATTCCTAACAACTCCCAGTCAATGTTGTCCTGGTTGCTATTAAGTTGATCCATTGCCATTTCAAGTTTCTTTTCATAGAAACCTGAAATAGAGGCTTTTGATTTCAATGAGGAGTTGCGTTTTCCAGAGGATTTTACCTCTTCAACTTGCTCATTAATAAGTTCAAGTTCGGATTTGATGAACTCCATTCGAGCTTGTGGTGACATTGACAAGCTCTTGAATTGCGTGTGGGTGATGATAATGGCATCCCATTCACCGACAGCGATTTTATATAAAAACTTCCATCGGTTTTGTGGGGATGTGGATTTTTCATTTCCCACTAACAGTTTTGCGGTTGGATACAGTTTGCGAAACTCTGTTTCAATATCCGAAATTGTGGGATTTAAAACCACAAACATCGGTTTAGAAATCAGTCCCAACCGCTTTTGTTCCATCGCAGCAACGATGAAACCGATTGTCTTACCACCGCCTACTTCCCATCCCAATAGGAATGACTTTTGGTTTAACCCTCGCCAAGCGGCATCCTTTTGATGGGAAAGCAACTGAATTGCGGGGTTGATACCAGGGAAAGTTAAATGTTTCCCACTGAATGCGGGAGCAATGAAGACGTTGTACTCGGTGTTGTACTTGTTCGTTAAAGCGATCGCACGTTCTAAATCAGTGAACACCCACTTTTGGAAAGCGAGTTTGATTTTATCTTGCGCTACAATCGCTGCTAACGTTCCCTCTTTATCTTCAATCCTTTTTTTACCGTCAACCGTATTAACTTCCATCATTACTTTTGGTTTCATCCCATTCAGGGCTAATTCCAAAAGTTGAACAGCGTTCACTTTGGTTGTTCCGTATTGGTTGTCGTTAGAAACAATAGGAGGATAGATGATTTTGTACTCATTCGATGGGTACGAAAATTTCTTGATATATCCCGTATGAGTGGCAGGAAGATGAAATAGCCGAAACATAAATGCACGGTAAATTTCAGGGTCAATCCATGTCTGCCCAAGGGATATATCAAATTTGGCTTGATCTTTCCGAAACTTGTCAACACCAATCTCAACTCCGGTATTAATACAGGTGTCAAGATCGGCATCGGGAAGTAGCCATTTGGGAAGTACCGCTTCCAGAGCTTCGATATTCTCTGGAATAGTGGTTTGCTCCAGTTTTTTGCGAATATTTCCGCTCAGGTAAACTTCGGGCAATTCCCATTTTTCTGTGACTGAGTTGAAGTAAGCCAATTTATTGACTTTTAAATCTTCACAAACCCAATCGCTTGATTTGTCCATCAAAGATGCAATGTAGTCAACATTTATTTCGCCGTAGCGATTCAACGTGACAGCCAAAGCATCTTGAGTGCGATCGCATTTCTCAACCAATGCCGCAGGTCGAGAAGTACGTTTAAAGAAAATGTCTGATTTTTTGTATTTTTTGGCGAATCCTTTGACATTTTCTGGTGTCTCCAGGGCAAGTAGGAAATAGTATCGGATATCATCTTCCAGTTCCTTAGAATTTTTGTGGATATATCCATAGGCATTGAGCCACTTGTCATAGAGTTTGTTCAGTTCTTGCCGGAGTTCACAAATTCTGTCCTCGTCGTCATCTGTTTTTTGCGCTTCAATTAACAGCGTCAAGACATCGACTAATTGGATAAATTTCAGAATCTTATCTGAGTTGCCAATTTCTTTAATTTGCACACCCCCAGAAGGCTTGGCAACCTTCT
>JACCDZ011608679.1_pt1 | contig 15667 bp, 14 predicted proteins | sample 7449551 | NCBI WGS metagenome assembly JACCDZ01 (sample SAMN15323452, study PRJNA562643) | freshwater metagenome | isolation source: river surface water | place: USA:Blue River Watershed | collected 2017-08-18 | reverse complement strand
GGTATGCGGATGAGCGACTGTGCGGGCGAGAGGCGATGATGGCGGCGGGTCGCTTTGTGAGTTGGCCACCCTATTGATCCGCCCCGGTAATGTCTTGATTTTCGTAGGGTGGGCTTCAGCCCACCGAGTCCCGCCAACTCTCCAGCCAAGCCAAATGATCCGTACCGGACGGTCGATACTCGGCGCCCAGCCAGCCGTCGTAGCCGCTCGCCCGCAGGGCTTGCAACGCCCGGGGGAAGTCCAGCTGCCCAGTGCCCGGTTCGCCGCGTCCGGGGCAGTCGGCGAACTGCACATGGCCGATTGTTCCCGCCAGTTGCGCTATCACCGCTGGCAGATCAAAGCCCTGCCGGGCCATGTGGTAGAAATCCAGCTGCAGGCGCAGATTGGGATGATCCACCGCCGCCAACAGATCAAGCATCTGCGCGGGCGTATTGAGCACAAAGCCGGGCATATCCAGCGGATTGATGGCCTCGCACAGCACGCCGATACCCAAGGTCGCAAAGGCTTGCGCCGTGGCCCGCAGATTGGCGGTCAGGCACTGCCGGGCTTGTTCTGCGGGCAATCCTGCAGGCAGCCGTCCGGCCAGCAGGTTGACGTTCAGCGGGCGCACCATGGCCGCATAGGTCAGAGCCTGCTGCAGCGCCTGATCGAAGGTCGTCTGCTGCTGCGGCACGCAAGCCAGCCCTGCTCCGCCGCTCATCAAGTCGCCGGCCGGCAGATTGATCAGCACCAGCGGCAAGCCGGCGCGTTCCAGTGCCTCGCGCAACGCAATGGCGGGCAGTTCATAGGGAAACTGGATTTCCACCCCATCGAAACCGGCCACCCGCGCCGCGCGCACGCGCTCGGACAAGGGCTGCTCAGCAAACAACAGCGAGAGATTGGCGGCGATCTTCATCCGCGCGGCTCGAACAACTCGATCAGTGTCGCGGGGTCTTTTTCCAGCCCGCCCTGCTGCCCGTGCAGGCGCAGCAATTGCGCCGCCAGAGCGCTCATGGGCGTGGCTGTGGCGCTGGCACGCGAGAGTGTGACCGCGCCATCGAGATCCTTGAGCAAGGTGCGCACATGCCATTTGACCGGCACAAAGCGGCGCTCGGCCATCTGCGGGGAGAGAATCTGCAACGGTTTGGAATCGGCAAAACCACCGGCAAAGGCCTCGGCCAGCAGCCGTGCATCAACACCGGAGCGCTCGGCCAGTGCCACCGCTTCGGCAATCACCAGCGCCTGACAGCCAACGATCATCTGGTTGCACAGTTTGGCCACCTGACCGGCACCTACCGCGCCCATGTGGGTCACGCGCTGGCCCAGATGAGCGAGCATCGGCCGCAGCCGTTCAATGTCATCAAAGGTGCCGCCGGCCATGATCGCCAGACTGCCGGCCTCGGCGCCCTGCACGCCACCGGACACCGGCGCATCGACCCAGCGCATGCCGCAGCGCGCTTCCAGTTCGGCCGCCATCTCACGGGTCAGCTGCGGATCCAGGCTGGAGAAGTCGACCAGCAACTGACCCGGCCGGCCCTGACTGGCCAGACCATCGGCACCGAACACCACTTCCCTGACGGCGGCAGCATCGGCCAGACACAGCATCACAATCTCTGCCGCCACGCACAGCTCTGCCGGGGATTCCACCCGATGCCCGCCCTTGGCCAGCAGCGGCAAGCACTTGTCTGCGGTGCGATTCCACACCGTCAGCGGATAACCGGCTGCCTGCAGGCGGCGGCACATGGGCAACCCCATCAGGCCAAGCCCGGCAAATGCCAGTGAGGGAAAGGATTCGAACATCGGCAGCCCCCGGTTAGCTGTGTTGCGGCCTGCCCGGATCAGAGGCCGTCTTTTTCCAGGTTATCCAGGTTGACCGCTTCACCCGGCTGAGCCCCGAGTTTTTCGCGGATATCCTCGAACATCGCATCGTATTCGGCATGGTTGCGCATGATCGGCGTCACCGCAGGCGGCAGCCCCTGCTTGACCACCGCCTTGGCAATCAGGCTGGCGAAGTTGAAGGCCGTGTCACGGTGCATATCGAACTCTTCGGTGAAGACTTTTCCGTCGATATCACCGGCCACCTTGAAATGCATCAGCATGCCTTCGGCCGGATCGTGACGAACCTCGTAGAAGACATCTATGTGACCAGACGGCAGCCCTGGAACAGAGCCGAAAGCGCGGTGTACGTGACCTGGTTCAAACATGACAAAACTTCCTTGCAGTTGGACGTGCTGTCGAGCATCGGCGAAAAAGCAGGGCTCGTCCAGCCTTGTAAACGCCCAGGACAGTGACGCGGATCAATTGGCCTGCGGCTTGCCGCTGCGCTCCTGCATAACCACCCAGGGCGCGACCACCACGGCCCACAATTCAGGGTCGCGCTGCTGCAGTTCCTGCGCCAGCGCGGTTTCCACTGTAGCCAGTTGTTGCATGCCTAGCCAGGCGGAAACCCGGGAGCGGTCATCCTCCGCCAGCGCGACGGCGACTTCGACCAGATCCAGCCCCGGCTCGACCCGCAGCAACGCGCCGCGAGCAAAAAACGGCTGCAGTTCCTGCCAGCTGATGCGGGCAGTTTCTCCCAGCAGTTTCAGGTAAAGAGGACTGGTTTGAGCAGACATGGGGAACTCCGGAATGGACACAGAAAAACCGAGCGGCGCAATCATAGCGCCGCGAGGAATACAGACAAGCACCGGCGGAAGCCGTTTTTCTATACATTCCTGTCATTCAGGCGACACTTGAATGCAACAAGCCGAATTTACGTCTTTTCAAGCAGTAAAACGGCAATCTACACTGCCACTGTTTCGCCACCCGCGCTGAAACGCAGCCAGGCCTGCGAACCGGCTCGAGCAGTACCATCCAACCCACACCCAAAGCAGAGTGCATACCCTATGAACCAGGCAACCAAACAGCTTTCGAAACTGTTCACCGCACTTGTTCTGGCCGGCATGGCCAGTTATTCCCCTGCAGCTGAGACTATCAAGATCGCCCTCGCCGGCCCGAAAACCGGCCCGGTTGCCCAGTATGGCGACATGCAGTTCATCGGCGCGCAAATGGCCATCGACATGATCAACAAGGCTGGCGGTGTCGACGGCATGCTCCTCGAAGGCGTGGTTTACGATGATGCCTGCGATCCGAAACAAGCTGTGGCCGTGGCCAACAAAGTGGTCAACGACGAGATCAAATACGTGGTCGGTCACCTGTGCTCCAGCTCCACCCAGCCGGCGTCGGACATTTACGAAGACGAAGGCATTCTGATGATCACTGCGGCTTCCACCAGCCCGGACATCACCACCCGCGGTCACCAGCTGACCTTCCGCACCATCGGCCTGGACAGCCTGCAGGGCCCGACCGCCGGCAAGTTCATTGCCGAGCAGGTCAAGCCCAAGACAGTGGCCGTGATTCACGACAAACAGCAGTACGGTGAAGGCATCGCCACTTCCGTCAAGTCGACCCTGGAAGGGGCTGGCGTCAAGGTTGCCGTGTTTGAAGGCATCAATGCCGGCGACAAGGACTTCTCCTCGCTGATCGCCAAACTCAAGCAAGCCAACGTCGACTTCGTCTACTACGGCGGCTATCACCCGGAGCTGGGCCTGATTCTGCGCCAGGCATCCGAGAAAGGCCTGAGCGCCAAGTTCATGGGCCCTGAAGGTGTGGGCAACAAGGAAATTTCCGCGATTGCCGGACCGGCCTCCGAAGGTCTGCTGGTGACCTTGCCGAAGTCCTTCGATCAGGACCCGAAAAACCAGGCACTGGTTGAAGCCTTCAAGGCCAAAGCCCAGGACCCGAGCGGCCCGTTCGTGTTCCCGGCCTATGCCGCCGTTCAGGTGATTGCCGAATCGATCGACAAGGCCGACAGCACCGACACGGCCAAAGTGGCTGCCGCCCTGCGCGCCAATACCTTCAACACGCCGACCGGTACCCTGGCCTTCGATGAAAAGGGCGATCTGAAAGACTTCAGCTTCGTGGTCTACGAATGGCACCAGGACGGTTCCAAGTCCGAAGCCAAGTAGTTCCCCCTGCCTCACCCAAAGCCCACGGCGTTAGCCGTGGGCTTTGTATATTATTGATCCGACCCGGTAATGTCTTGATTTTCGTAGGGTGGGTTAGGCCTGCGGCCGTAACCCACCAACCGGCCGCGAGGCTGGCAAGGGCGATGCCTTTGGCATCGATGGTGGGTAACGCCGCTAGCGGCTAACCCACCCTACAACCGCCGGACGAAAGTTCAAACTTCAGCGGGCCGGATCAACAAAGAGTCACCCTCAGTTTCACCACATCCGTCACCGCTAATGACGCGATGTATCAGGAGTCAGGCAATGCCCGATCTTTTTCACTACCTGCAGCAACTGGTCAACGGTTTGACCATTGGCAGCACCTATGCGCTGATCGCCATCGGTTACACCATGGTTTACGGCATCATCGGCATGATCAACTTCGCCCACGGCGAGGTGTACATGATCGGTTCCTATGTGGCGTTTATCGCCATCATCGGACTGACCATGCTCGGTCTGGACAGCCTGCCGCTGATCATCATCGGCGCGTTTGTCGCCAGCATCGTGGTTACCAGCGCCTACGGCTACAGCATCGAGCGCATCGCCTACCGCCCATTGCGCGGCAGTAACCGGCTGATCCCGCTGATTTCGGCCATCGGTATGTCGATCTTCCTGCAGAACGGCGTGCTGCTGGCCCAGGACTCCAAAGACAAGGCCATCCCCAATCTGATTCCGGGAAACATCGTATTCGGTGAAAGCGCCATGAACGGCGTGGTGATTTCCTATATGCAGATCCTGATTTTCGTGATCACTTTCCTGGTCATGCTGGGCCTGACGATGTTCATCTCCCGCTCACGCCTGGGGCGGGCCTGCCGGGCCTGCGCCGAAGACATCAAGATGGCCAACCTGCTGGGTATCAACACCAACAACATCATCGCCCTGACCTTTGTCATCGGCGCCGCGCTGGCCGCTGTTGCGGCAGTGCTGCTGGGCATGCAGTACGGCGTGATCAACCCCAACATGGGTTTTCTGGCCGGCATCAAGGCCTTCACTGCCGCGGTACTCGGCGGTATCGGCAGCATTCCCGGCGCCATGCTCGGCGGCCTGCTGCTGGGGGTGGCCGAAGCGTTTGGCGCCGATATCTTCGGTGACCAATACAAAGACGTGGTGGCGTTCAGTCTGCTGATACTGGTGCTGCTGTTCCGCCCGACCGGCATCCTTGGCCGTCCGGAGGTGGAAAAAGTATGAGTCACGCCAGTCCTTTGAAAACCGCCTTCTTCAGTGCCTTGCTGGTACTGGCCGTGGCCTATCCGGTACTCGGGCTGAAACTGACCACGGTCGGCATCAAGCTCGAAGTACATGGCGCCAGCCCGGCCATGCTCTGGACAATCGCCGGTGCTGCGGTGCTGATGTTTGTCTGGCAACTGCTGCGCAACCGCCTCGACGGGGTCTGGGCCAAGCTGCCCGAATTGCCGAAAGTACCCGGGGCTGCCAGCAACTTTCTCACCCTGCCCTCCACCCAGCGCTGGATCATTCTTGCGCTGGTGATGATCGGGCTGGTCTGGCCGTTCTTTGCCAGCCGTGGCTCGGTGGACATCGTCACACTGATCCTGATCTACGTGATGCTCGGACTGGGTCTGAACATCGTGGTCGGACTGGCCGGCCTGCTCGACCTGGGTTATGTCGGCTTTTATGCCGTTGGCGCCTACAGCTATGCCTTGCTGTCGCACTACTTCGGTCTTGGCTTCTGGGTCTGTCTGCCGATTGCCGGCCTGATGGCCGCCTTCTTCGGCTTTATCCTCGGCTTCCCGGTACTGCGTTTGCGCGGCGATTATCTGGCGATTGTCACCCTCGGTTTCGGCGAGATCATCCGCCTGCTGCTGCGCAACATGACCGACCTCACCGGCGGCCCCAACGGCATCAGCAACATCGAAAAACCGACACTCTTTGGTCTGAGCTTCGAGCGCACCGCCGCCGAAGGCATGCAGACCTTCCATGAGTATTTCGGCATCGCCTACAACGGCATCAACAAAGTCATTTTTCTGTATCTGGTGGCCTTGCTGCTGGTGCTGCTGACCCTGTTCGTGATCAACCGCTTGCTGCGCATGCCGATCGGCCGTGCCTGGGAAGCGCTGCGCGAGGATGAGATCGCCTGCCGTGCACTGGGCATGAACCCCACTGTGATCAAGCTGTCCGCCTTCACCCTCGGCGCCACCTTCGCCGGTTTTGCCGGCAGTTTCTTTGCTGCCCGTCAGGGGCTGGTGACGCCGGAGTCATTCACCTTTATCGAATCGGCGATCATCCTGGCCATCGTGGTACTGGGCGGAATGGGCTCGCAGCTGGGCATCATTCTGGCTGCTGTGGTGATGATCCTGCTGCCCGAGCTGATGCGTGACTTCAGCGAGTACCGCATGCTGATGTTCGGTGCACTGATGGTGGTGATGATGATCTGGCGACCACAAGGCTTGCTGCCCATGCAGCGTCCGCATCTGGAGCTGAAGCCATGAGCCGTCCTATTCTCGAAGTCAGCGGTCTGAGCATGCGTTTTGGCGGCCTGCTGGCAGTCAACGGGGTGGCCCTGAGCGTGCAGGAAAAGCAGGTGGTGTCGATGATCGGCCCCAACGGCGCCGGCAAGACCACCGTGTTCAACTGCCTGACCGGTTTCTACCAGCCCACCGATGGCGTGATCCTGCTCAATGACGAACCGATCCAGAACCTGCCCGGCCACAAGATCGCCCGCAAAGGCGTGGTGCGCACCTTCCAGAACGTCCGTCTGTTCAAGGAAATGACTGCGGTGGAGAACCTGCTGGTGGCCCAGCACCGCCACCTCAACACCAATTTCCTCTCCGGTTTGTTCAGCACGCCGGGCTTCAAGCGCAGCGAGCGCACGGCGATGGAGTTTGCCGCGCACTGGCTGGAACAGGTCAACCTCACCGAGTTTGCCAACCGCCCGGCCGGTACGCTGGCCTACGGTCAGCAACGCCGGCTGGAAATCGCCCGCTGCATGATGACGCGCCCGCGCATCCTGATGCTCGACGAACCGGCCGCCGGCCTCAACCCGCGCGAGACCGAAGACCTCAAGGCGCTGATCGGCATGCTGCGCGACAAGCACGATGTCACCGTGCTGCTGATCGAACACGACATGAAGCTGGTGATGAGCATTTCCGACCATATCTATGTGATCAACCAGGGCACGCCTCTGGCCAACGGCACACCCGAGCAGATCCGCAACAACCCGGATGTGATCAAAGCCTATCTGGGGGAAGCATGATGCTGCGTTTCGATAATGTTTCCACGTTCTACGGCAAGATCCAGGCGCTGCACAACGTCAGTATCGAGGTTCAACAGGGCGAGATCGTCACCCTGATCGGTGCCAACGGTGCCGGCAAGTCAACCCTGCTGATGACCCTGTGCGGTACGCCACGTGCCGCCAGCGGCAGCATTCGCTACATGGGCGATGAACTGGTCGGATTGGACACCCCGCAGATCATGCGCAAAAGCATTGCCGTGGTGCCGGAAGGTCGCCGCGTGTTTGCCCGCCTGACAGTTGAAGAAAACCTCGCCATGGGCGGTTTCTTTACCGAGAAAGGCGATTATCAGGAGCAGATGGACAAGGTGTTGCACCTGTTCCCGCGCCTTAAGGAACGCTATGCCCAGCGCGCCGGCACCATGTCCGGCGGCGAGCAGCAGATGCTCGCCATCGGCCGTGCGCTGATGAGCAAACCCAAGCTGTTGTTGCTCGACGAGCCTTCACTGGGGCTGGCGCCGATCATCATCCAGCAGATCTTCGACATCATCGAACAGCTGCGCAAGGATGGTGTGACCGTGTTTCTGGTCGAGCAGAACGCCAATCAGGCGCTGCGCCTGGCTGACCGTGCCTATGTGCTGGAAAACGGCCACATTGTCATGCAAGGCAGCGGTGCCGAACTACTGGTCGACCCGAAAGTCCGCGACGCCTATCTGGGCGGTTGATCAAAGAAAACCAGCCCTGCTGCAACAGGGCTGGTCTGGCTGGAGATCAGCGCGACGCCAAATCAGCCAGCAGCCGGGTCACTTCCATGCTGGCACCTTCCATCTCACTGACGGCGCGCAGCACCTTGCTCCAGTCCTGCTCCTGCGCCGCATGCAACGCCGTATGGGCCTGTTCATGGACCTGTCTGTGCGGCGAATCAAGCTGCTGAAAGCTGCGCTTGAGTCCGTACAGGGCCTGGGTTTCTCCGCTCTGATACCACTGACCAAGGCGGCAAGTCGTATGGCTGGACAACTGTGTGTTGTCCTCCTGCAGGAACAGGCGTTGATAGACCGTCAGCTTGAACAGCAGGTGATCGAGTTTGACCGCCTCGCAGAATGAACTCAGCGCGATGCCCTCGATCAGCTGGCTCATGTGCTCACCGATCACGACCATTTCATCCAGGGTTTGCGCGGAGCGGGAGACTTCGCCGGAAAGACGTGAAGCGTCCTCGGACAGACTACCAATAGACTGGCTGGCGGCATCAGTTTCCTGATTGATACTGCCCACCAGCTGGCTGATTTCCTGGGTCGCCCGATGCGTTCGCTGGGCCAGGGCCCGCACTTCGTCTGCCACCACGGCAAAGCCACGCCCCTGCTCGCCGGCACGGGCGGCTTCAATCGCCGCATTCAGTGCAAGCAGATTGGTCTGATCGGAAATAGCCTTGATCAGATCGACGATGCTGCTGATTTCGCCCACCCGTTTCTGCAACAGATTGACGCTCTGGACGCTGCTGACGCCCAGCTCGGCCATATGCCCAAGTGCGCCGGAAAAATTACCCAGCAAGGTGGAAGTCTGCTGAAACACATCGCTGTTCTGGCGCAGGCTCTCTACCTCACCACGCAAGTTGCCCGCCTGTTCCACCACTCCATCGCGGGTCTGCGACAGCGACTGATGAAACAGATCGAGCTTGCCGTGCAGCTCGAACTGGTAGCGGGTAACGCCATTTAGATTGTGCTGCTCCTGCTGACTTTGCACCTGCAGGCTGCGCAGCTCATCAAGCTCACGAACCAGCGCCTGATTCTGCTGTTCCAGCGTGCTGACTTGCTGCTCAAGAACGGCACAGCGTGTGCGCCATTTGCGGTCGAACATGACTCCCCCCTGAAGTTCTCATGGTAAAACCGATTATCAGGCTTTCGGCCGGGCGGGTGAATTCTGGAGATAACTCACACGCTTTATTGCCAATCCCGCAGCCCGTATTTATGCAACAGGATTTGCAGCTCGCCGTTGCTGCGCTTTTCCGCAACCCGACGGTTAACGCGCTCGATCCACTGCGGCACGCGCGGATCGTCGGGATTTAAACCGATCAGTAAACCATTGCGATATGAGGCAATCGTCCCGACCTTGCGGATCTGACCTTCAAGGGCGAAGCGCTGGAGGCTGAAGTCGCCGACATTGCAGTTTTCCACCAGCAGGTCGATGCGCCCGGCGGCAATCTTTTCAAAGTTGCTCTGCAGGGCATTGGCGCCACTGGATACCAGCACACGGGCAGGCTCTTCTTGCAGGGCGCTGGCGATATAGGTATCCAGTTCCCCGCCATTGTCGTAACTGAAATCCTGAATCACACCCAGACGCAATTGCTTGATCCGCGCCATATCCGGATCTTGCAGGCCCGCGTCTTCTCTCGCGTAAAAGCAGCTGGTATCCAGACCGACAAGATCGCTGAGCGGCAGACGCGGCGTGTCCTTGAAGGTGGTGGCCAGCAACACGCTGGCCTTGTTCTGCTCGACCATTCTGATCGCGCGCGACCAGGGCACCACCCGATACTCAACCGCGATATTCATCTCGGCAAAGATGTCGCGCATCAACTCGACCACATAGCCGGGCAGCAGATCATCCTGAGCACAGCTGTAGGGACACCAGTCGTTGGCCACCATTATCAGAGGCGCGGCTCTGAGCGGGCTGCTCAGGGAACTTGCGAGCAGCAAGAAACACAAGACCCTTGTGTTCAACAACGACGGCAGTTTGACTTTGGACAACGCCAGCAACCCTGAACATGTATGGATGGCGGAATACCCGCTCACTGTTTATCGACTAACCACGAGCCAGCGCATGCGTCTGCGAAGACTCGTCTCCAGGCGGATTTGCCGACTTTCCCATGATTTATCGCGCTTTGCAAAACACGCCGTTTTCTCACACTTGTGCCCTGCCGGCCCGGTACCGATTCGAAATTAGCTGGCGCCAAGCACTGCGCAAAGCCTTAAAATGCACCCCACCCTTCATGGCCAATGTCTTGTGGCCAACCGAGAGTTTTCCATGCCTACCGCGCTCCAGCCAGACGATGATCGCCAGCAGTTTTTAACCCGCCTGGAAACCAGCCTGGCACAAAACACCCTGGTCAAGCTGGTGCTGTCCAAATACCGCGGCGCGGAAACCGACTTGCAGCGCGTCGTGGCACGCCCGGTGAGTGTGAAAAGCGCGGCCTGCCTGTCGTTTGTCTACAGCTACAAGACCCGCGATATCACCCGCAATCTGCCGCTGACGGAGGCGTTCAACGCGATTGCCGACGCGTTGCCGGCGCAATTCAAGAATGCCCATCTGCTGACCTTGACCGACGAACTGCAACTGAACTTCAGCAAGAAGGACAAGCCGCAACTGTTCGTCGGCAAGGCACAGCCACGCGAGGCGACGCTGGCCGGACATGACCGGGAGAAAAAGCGCTTTCTTGAACTGTCGCGGCCGTTTCTTGCCGATCTGGGCGTGACCAACAGTCAGCAGCAGCTGATTCCGGCCATGGCGCGCAAGTGGAAGCAGATCAACAAGTTCATCGAGGTGTTTTCCCACGCCCTGCAGGCATCGCCGCTGGACCTCAAGCAGCCCCTGCACGCTGCGGATTTCGGCTCTGGCAAGGGCTATCTGACCTTTGCCATGCACGATTACCTGCGTCACGGGCTGGGTCTGGAGGCCTGGGTCACGGGTGTTGAACTGCGGCAGGACATGGTCGATCTGTGCAATGCTGCCGCCGCCAAACTGCCGTTGCCCGGGCTGGTGTTTCGCCATGGCGACGTACGCAGTTACACGCCCGGGCAAATCGACATCATGATCGCCCTGCATGCCTGCGATGTAGCCACCGATTACGCCATTCACCTGGGCATTCGTAGCAATGCGGCGATCATCATGTGCTCGCCCTGCTGCCATAAGCAGATTCGTTCGCAGATGCACACCCCGGCCACCCTCAAGCCGATGCTGCAGTACGGCGTGCATCTGGGACAGGAAGCCGAAATGGTCACCGACAGCCTGCGTGCACTGCTGCTGGAAGCCTGCGGTTACGAAACCAAGGTGTTCGAGTTTGTCTCGCTGGAGCACACCAACAAGAACAAGATGATTCTGGCGGTCAAGCGCCGGCAGGCGCCTGATCCGGCGGGGTTACTGGAAAAAATCCAGGCCATCAAAGCCTTCTACGGCATCACCGAGCAATGTCTGGAAAGCCTGCTGCGCGCCGATCAGCGGATCTGAACAGGTACAGAGTGGACGCAGGGTGGGCGTAGGGTGGGCTTCAGCCCACCGTCGGTAATGCCCGGTGGGCTGAAGCCCACCCTACGAAACAGAAGCAATCAGCGCAGCTTTTCCAGCATGCCGTAGTACCACATGCCAACCGCCAGCATCGGGTTGCCGAACACGTCGCCCATCGGCACCTTGATGTGTTTGCAGGCAGCAAAGGTATCGAACTTTTCCAGCGTACCGGTCATAGCGTTGGCCATGATCTCACCCATGATGTGGGTGGTCGCCACACCGTGACCCGAGTACCCCTGACAATACCAGACGTTGTCGGATACCTTGCCCAACTGTGGAATGCGGTTCATCACGATGCCCATCGCGCAGCTCCACTGGAAGTCGATCTGCACACCCTTGAGCGCCGGGAAGGTGCGCTCGATGCACGGCAGCAGCTCACCGGCGATATCGCGCGAATCACGTCCCGAGTAGTTGGCACCACCGCCAAACAGCAGGCGGCCGTCAGCGGTCAGGCGGTAGTAGTCGAGTACGAAGCGGCAGTCATAGACGGCCAGATCCTGCGGGTTGAGTTCCTTGGCCAGATCGCCCAGCGGCTTGGTGGTGACAATGCCACCCATGGCCGGGAAGATCATGCCCTTGAGCTTCTTGCGTTCCAGCTTGTGGTAGACGTCACCGGCCAGCAACACCTGTTTGGCGTCGATGCGGCCGTGGGCAGTCACCACTGCTGGTTTGTCGCCATGGATGATGTCGAGCACTTCGGAGTGTTCAAAGATCAGCGCGCCCAGGCTTTCAGCCGCCTTGGCTTCGCCGATGCACAGGTTCAGCGGATGCAGGTGCATGTTGCGGGTGTTCTTGATTGCCCCGCAGTACAGATCACTTTGCAGATGATTGCGCATACCTTGCGCATCCAGCAGAGTCACCTCATCGCTCATGCCACGGCGCATGGCTTCGTCATAGGACGCCTGCAACTCCTGCATGTGCACCGGCTTCATGGCCGCATGCAGATGACCGTGCTTCAAATCGCAGTTGATGCCGTACTTGGCCACGCGGCTCTTGATGATTTCGTGTCCGCGCCAGCGCAGATTCCAGATGAAGTCGTCGACCTCCTTACCCAGGGTCTTGCTCATCTGCTTGTGCATGGCGCCTTCGCCGGACAGGCTGCCGGTGACCTGACCACCGTTGCGCCCGGTGGCGCCCCAGCCGATCTTGTTCGACTCGACGATAGCCACCTTGAGACCACGCTCGGACAATTCAACCGCCGTCGCCACACCGGTAAAGCCGCCACCAATGATTACCACATCCACGCTGACCTGACCTTGCAGGGTCGGGTAGCTGGTTTCCTGATTGAGGGTGGCGGTGTAGTAGGACTTGCAGCGCTCGGCGGCGGGGGTCACGGCGTTTGTCATGGACTCTCTCTTGTTGTGCGCAGGGCGTTACACGCAACGCCTTCGGGTACAGATAAGCGACCATCGCACAGCCCGGATACTTCAATAAATCTGAATTTGATGATTTTCAGATTCAAATAACTCAAACCTTGATTGCCACCTTGCCGCGACCGCTAAAGCGTCTCTCAAGCCTCGCTTCTGTAGGGCAAATAGCCCCGAGCCTGCTCTGCATAGGCCGCTACCGCGGGCCGTTCCTCGTCGAGAAAGCGCGCCACCGCGGCGCGCAAGCCCGGATGACAGAGGTAATGCCAGGAATGCGTCAGCACCGGCTCAAAGCCGCGCAGCAGTTTGTGCTCGCCCTGCGCACCGGCGTCAAAGCGCTGCAATTGCCCGGCGATGGCGTAATCCATGCCCTGATAGAAGCAGGTTTCAAAATGCAGGAAATCAAACTCGGCCAGGCTGCCCCAGAAACGCCCATACAGGGTGTCGCCAGCCTGCAAGCAAAACGCCATGGCCACCGGCTTGCCTGCCTGAGCAGCCAGCACCACGCGGATCAGCTGCGGCAGGCGCTGCGCCAGCAAACTGAAGAACGTCCGGGTCAGATAAGGCGACTGGCCGCGCACGGCATAGGTATGGGCATAGCAGCGGTAGACGAAGTCCCACTGCGCTTCGCTCAACGCCTGCCCGTCCAGCCATTCGAAGGTAATTCCCTGTGCGGCGATCTGTTCGCGTTCCTTGCGCATCTGCTTGCGTTTGCGTGAGCTGAGTGCATCGAGAAAGTCCTGAAAATCCCGGTAACCCTGATTGCGCCAGTGAAACTGGCAATCGTGGCGCGGCAGCCAGCCTTCGCGGCCGTGCAAAACTTCGTTGTCGGCAGCTTGCGTGAAGTTCACATGCAGGCTGGATAAACCCAGCGCAGGTAAATCCGCCACCAGTTCAGCCAGCAACCTGCCACAGGCCGCAGGCGCACCGAGCAGACGCTGACCACTGACCGGGGTAAACGGCACCGCTGTCAGCAGCTTGGGGTAATAGCCAATGCCGGCGCGCTGACAGGCCTGCGCCCAGGCGTGGTCAAACACGTACTCGCCAGAAGAGTGCTGCTTCAGGTAGGCCGGCATGGCTGCCAGCAGCAGGCCATTGCTGTCGCGCAGCAGCCGGTGTGCCGGCGTCCAGCCGGTAGAGGAGCCAACACTGCCACTGTCTTCGAGGGCTGACAAAAAAGCATGGCGCAGAAAAGGCTGCTCACCGACCAGCAGGGCGTCCCACTCGGCAGGATGCAGATCGTTGAGTGAAGCAAGGGTCAGCAAGGTCATGCACGAAGTCTGAACCTTTGCCGGCAGCAATAAAACCCAGTGTTTGCAGGGATAAAAAACCCCGCCGAGGCGGGGTCCAAAGGAGCGTTGCAGGTGAGGTGAATCAGAAAACGTATTGCGCACGCATTGCGATGGACGAACCGTTTTTGTCGGTATTACCCAGCGTATTGCGAGCATTCACACTGGTGTTGGGGGTCCCGGCCGGGTTGATACCGGTCTGGATCGCCAGGGTGTCGGAGTCGGCACTGACGTAGCTGTAGTTAAGCGCAATCTTGACCGCTTCGTTGGCATACCAGTTAACACCCATGGTGTGAACGTCAGCGCTGCTTTCGTCGATTGCATCTGCAGTATTGATTGCTGAACCCTGCAGGTTGTCGTCATCTTCCACGCCAACATGGTCAAAGCGGTAGAACACTTCCCAGGCTCCGGATTGCTTGTCCGCAGGCTTGATCGCATCAAACTTGCCGCCGTCCAGTTTGTAGATACGCGACTCACCAGTCAGGGTGTAGGCCACCTGAGCGGTGTAACCGGAAGCAGTACGGTCGCCATTGTCATCCTGACCGCCCAGAGTGCGGTTGAGGTATTCAGCTTCGAGCGACAGCGGGCCGGTCATGTAGGCGAATTCCAGACCATACACGCTGTCATCCGTGTAGAAACGGCTAGCGTTGGTCCTAGCCAGCACCGGGCTAGGCGTATTGGTGGTGCTGTCTTCGGAAATGCCGCGGGCGCCGAGGTTGGAAGTGATGCCACCGACGAATTTGTTATCGTCATAGGAACGCTGGGCAATGTCGGCACCAAAGTGCAGCACTTCGGTTTCTGCCACGATCGGGGCAAACACACCGCGTGCCACCAGGGAGTTCACATCCATACCGTTATTGCTTTCCAGCTCGCCGTCTTTGGACTCCTGCTGGAAGATACCAGCCGAACCATAGAGATTGCCGCCGGTGGTGGCGCTGACCTGCACGCCCATATCGTCCTGCTTGTTATTGACCCAGGGAGCCAGGTCATAGATCGCCGTACGTTCCATGGTGGTGATCCACTTGGAGCTGGTGGCGTGCTGCAGGCCGAAGTCGGGGTCGAAACGACCGCCCTTGATCACTACCGGAGCGAAGCCGGTGTAGGCGATGCTGGCTTCATCCCAGTTGGTGGTTTCCGTACTGGAGTTAACGCCATTACTGGCCTGACCATCAGCGAAGTCATAATTGAACACGTAGCGCCAGTCTTTGTAGTTACCAGTCAGTTCGAGGATGGCGCGACGGAAGTAAGCCTCGTTGGCGCTGTTGTTGTTAGCTGTGTAAAAACCATCAAACTGGTTGAAGTCAGCCTGAATACGACCGCCGAGCTTGAAGCTGTATTGCTTGTCGACAGTGGCTACTTCCAGACCACTTTTGGTCTTGATAACAAGATCGGTGCCATCAGTGGTGACGGTACCGGCGGAAGCCTGGGCGGAAATTGCCAGGGCCAGGGCGCTGGCAGTAAAACCGGCGAAGTGCTTACGGATCATCGAGATTCCCCTATTGGTCTTGAGCAGAAAACACGTGG
>JACCDZ010004352.1_pt1 | contig 15667 bp, 11 predicted proteins | sample 7449551 | NCBI WGS metagenome assembly JACCDZ01 (sample SAMN15323452, study PRJNA562643) | freshwater metagenome | isolation source: river surface water | place: USA:Blue River Watershed | collected 2017-08-18 | reverse complement strand
TCAAGGTAAACGTTACCCTGATCGCTCCGATCGCCATGGAAGAAGGTCTGCGCTTCGCCATTCGTGAAGGCGGTCGTACCGTCGGCGCCGGTGTTGTGGCCAAGATCTTCGCCTAAAAGCGAATAAAGGTCGGGGGCTCGTCTCCGGCCTGTTTTACCTGTTTAGGCCAGTAGTTCAATTGGTAGAGCACCGGTCTCCAAAACCGGGTGTTGGGGGTTCGAGTCCCTCCTGGCCTGCCATATTCAAGCGCGGTAACGCGTTTTTGTCGTGTCTGAGAGTCTGATTTATGACGACGCCAGTCGAAACCGTGCGTGACCCCATGAATTCCTTGAAGTGGGTTGTGGCTATTTTGTTGGTTGCCGCCGCAGCGCTGGTTAATCGCGTTTTGCCGGAAATGTCGCTGGTGCTTCGTGGCTTGCTGATGGCTGCGCTTGGTGCTGGCGCATTGGTCGTTGCGGCGCTCACGCTTCAGGGTAAGTCATTCATTGATTTGCTGCAGCAGGCTCAGGTTGAGTTGCGCAAGGTTGTGTGGCCGACACGTCAGGAAACATCCCAAACCACGTTAATTGTTCTGGTCGTGGTGGTGATCATGTCGTTGCTGCTCTGGGGCATGGACTCGTTGTTTGGTTTCGCAATTTCTGCGGTCATCGGTTAATCGGAGTCAGTATGAGCAAGCGTTGGTTTGTGGTTCACGCCTACTCGGGCTTCGAGAAGCAGGTCATGCGCTCCCTTACGGAGCGTGTTCGTTTGGCTGAGATGGAAGATCGCTTTGGCGACATTCTTGTGCCGACCGAAGAGGTTGTGGAAATGAAAAATGGCGTCAAGCGCAAGACCGAGCGGAAGTTCTTCCCCGGTTATGTCTTGGTGCAGATGGAAATGTCGGAAGAGACTTGGCATCTCGTGAAAGAGTGCCCGAAGGTCATGGGTTTCATTGGCGGCAAGGCTGACAAACCGGCTCCGATCAGCGATCGCGAAGCCGAGGCGATTTTGAATCGCGTCAGAACCACTGTTGATGCGCCGCGTCCGAAGACACTGTTTGAGCCGGGTGAAATGGTTCGCGTGTCTGATGGTCCGTTTGCCGACTTCAACGGCACTGTTGAAGAAGTTAATTACGAGAAGAGTCGCCTGCGTGTTGCGGTGATGATTTTCGGTCGTTCAACCCCGGTTGAGCTCGAGTTTACTCAGGTCGAAAAGGTCTGAGCCAATGCGCCCTTCGGGGCGTTTCGTCATGCAGATAGGCTGCGTGACTGAACTTGGGGAGCCGCGAGGCGTTTGCACCCACGGAGTAGAACCATGGCAAAGAAGATTGATGCCTACATCAAGCTGCAGGTTGCTGCAGGCAAGGCAAACCCGTCGCCACCCATCGGCCCAGCTCTGGGTCAGAAAGGCGTAAACATCATGGAATTCTGCAAGGCCTTCAATGCCGCTACGCAGAAAATGGAAGTCGGCCAGCCGATTCCCGTCGTGATCACGGTTTATTCCGATCGTTCCTTCACCTTTGTGATGAAGACACCGCCGGCAACTTACCTGCTCAAGAAGGCCGCTGGCCTGAAGAGCGGCTCGCCGCGTCCGAACACACAGAAGGTTGGTAAGGTGACTCGTGCTCAGCTCGAAGAAATCGCCACCACCAAAAAGGCTGACCTGACAGCCGCCGACATGGATGCTGCCGTGCGTACGATCGCCGGTTCTGCACGCTCCATGGGTCTCGAAGTGGAAGGAGTCTGATCATGGCTAAATTGAGCAAGCGTCAAGCCGCCATCAAGGCCAAGTTGGTTCCGGGCAAGCTCTACAGCATCGAAGAAGCTGTAGCGTTCCTGGCAGCAGTGCCTGCGGCCAAGTTCAAAGAATCGATTGATGTTGCTGTCAACCTCGGCATCGATCCGCGTAAGTCGGATCAAGTCGTTCGTGGCGCAACCGTGCTGCCGGCCGGTACTGGCAAGACTGTTCGCGTGGCTGTTTTCGCCCAGGGCGCAAACGCTGAAGCCGCTAAGGCCGCTGGTGCTGATGTTGTCGGTTTCGACGACCTCGCCGAATCGATCCTGGCTGGCAACCTGAACTTTGATGTTGTCATCGCCTCGCCGGACGCCATGCGTGTTGTCGGTAAGCTCGGTACGGTTCTCGGCCCGCGCGGCCTGATGCCGAACCCGAAAGTCGGCACCGTAACGCCGGATGTCGCTGGCGCAGTCCGCAATGCTAAGGCTGGTCAGGCCCGCTACCGCGTTGACAAGGGCGGTATCATCCACGCCGCTGTCGGCCAGGTTGATTTCAGCGCCGAAGCCATCAAGCAGAACGTTGAAGCTCTGGTTTCCGATTTGAAGAAAGCCAAGCCGGCTACCAGCAAGGGCGTTTACCTGAAGAAGGTTACGCTGTCGACCACGATGGGCCCGGGTCTGGCCATCGATCTGGCGACGCTGGGCGCTCAGGCGTAATGAATTCGCAGGCCTTAGGGCCTGCACACGGACTTTGAAGTCGCCCGTTCGCGGGCGAGCGTTAAAGACCACAGGCGTTGTGTCCGGCTTGCCGGTGTCGCGACTTAAAACATCAGCCTGCGTAGACGCGGTGTGGTTTCAAGCTCAAAGGCTCTGTAACCCCCGCGCGCAATCGCAAGATTGCATGGGGTCGGCGGTTTTGCCGCCGATGAACTTAGTGGAAGGAGGTTACAGTGACTCTTCGTATTGAAGATAAAAGAGAGATCGTCGCTGCCGTTAACAAGGCAGCTTCCGGTGCTTTCGCAGCTGTTGTCGCCGACTATCGCGGTCTCACTGTGGGCCAGCTGACTCAGCTGCGCACAAAGGCTCGTGAACAGGATGTGTACCTGCGCGTTGTTCGTAACACGCTGGCACGTCGCGCGATCGCCGGTACTTCGTTTGAAGTGCTGGATGCATCGCTGGTCGGCCCGAGCATCATTGCGCTTTCGTTGTCCGAGAATGACATGGGCGCAGCCGCCCGTATCTTCCAGGACTTCCTGAAAGACAATCCGAAAGCTCCGCTGGAAGTGAAGGCTCTGTCCATCGACGGCAAGCTCTATGGCGCGAAAGACATCGATGTCGTGGCCAAGCTGCCGAACCGTGAACAGGCTCTGACGATGTTCGCATCTGTGCTTCAGGCCCCGCTCTCGAAGTTCGCCCGACTGATGACATCGGTCAAAGAACAGAAAGAAGCTGCCTGATCGCTGCTTGAAATCAACACCTATTGAAACCCCGTTGGGAGACGAAAAATGGCTCTGTCCAAAGATGATATTCTGAATGCCGTAGCTGAAATGACCGTGATGGAACTGGTCGACCTGATTTCGGCTGTTGAAGAAAAGTTCGGCGTTTCCGCCGCTGCCGTGGCTGTTGCCGCAGCGCCGGGCGCAGGCGCTGCCGTTGCTGAAGAACAGACTGAGTTCAATGTTGTGATGACCAGTTTCGGCGGCAACAAGGTTGCAGTCATTAAGGTTGTTCGCGAGTTGACCGGTCTGGGCCTGAAAGAAGCCAAGGATCTGGTTGAGGCTGCTCCGAAAGCGGTCAAGGAAGCTGTGTCGAAAGACGAAGCTGCCGACGTCAAGGCAAAGTTGGAAGCTGCTGGCGCTACCGTCGAAGTCAAGTAACCCTTGGCGACACGGTGCCGCACGGGCTAAGCCCGGCATGCAGCACGGCTGGAGGCTCGTTAGAGCCTCCGGCCTTTTTCCGTTAATGCGGAAATGAATCAAGAACACAGGCCAAAGTGCCGGCCTAAGCTCTGATATTTCAGTGCTTAGGCCGTCGCTTTGCAGCACGAAGCGGCGCCTTTTCACGAGGCTCAAGCACAGTTGAGGACCCAGATGGCATACTCATATACCGAGAAGAAACGCATCCGAAAGAACTTCGGCAAGCTCCCGTCATTGATGGACGTGCCGTATCTTCTGGCCATTCAGGTGGACTCGTATCGAGCCTTCCTGCAGGATGGCAAAAGCGCCAAAGGTCGCGAAGATGTTGGCCTGCAGGCAGCGTTCCGTTCCGTGTTCCCTATCGTCAGCTATTCCGGCAACGCCGCCCTCGAGTTCGTTGAGTACAATCTCGGCAACCCGATGTTTGATGTGCGTGAATGCGTTCTGCGTGGCGTTACTTACGCTGCACCGCTGCGCGTGAAGATTCGCTTGATCATTTATGATCGTGAAGCGTCCGTGAAGACCATTAAGGACATCCGCGAACAGGAAGTCTACATGGGCGAAATGCCGCTCATGACCGAGAACGGCACCTTCATCATCAATGGCACCGAGCGTGTCATTGTGTCGCAGTTGCATCGTTCGCCTGGCGTGTTCTTCGATCACGACAAGGGCAAGACGCACTCGTCTGGCAAGCTGCTTTATAACGCTCGCATCATTCCTTACCGTGGTTCTTGGTTGGACTTCGAGTTCGACCCGAAGGACCTCGTGTTCGCCCGTATCGACCGTCGCCGCAAATTGCCGGCCACGATCATGCTGCGCGCACTGGGTTACAACTCCGAAGAAATGCTGGAGATGTTCTTCGAGTTCAGCACCATTCATGTTGAAGACGGTCAGTTCAAGCTGGACCTCGTCGCCGAGCGTCTGCGTGGCGAAACCGCGACGTTCGATATCATGGCCAAGGGTAAGGTCATTGTTGAGGCCGGTCGCCGTATTACCGCTCGCCATATTCGCGACATCGAGAAGGCTGGTCTGACGCAGCTGGATGTGCCGCCTGAGTATCTGTTCGGCAAGGTCAACAGCAAGGCGTTGGTTAACCAGCACACCGGTGAAGTGCTTGCCGAGTGCAACACGATTCTCACCGATGAGCTGCTGAAGAAGGTTGGCCAGGCTGGTATCAAGTCGTTTGGCGTGCTGTACACCAACGACCTCGATCGTGGCCCGTTCCTCGCTGACACGCTGCGTGCCGACCCGGCGCGTTCGGAGCTGGAAGCGCTGGTTGAAATCTATCGCATGATGCGTCCGGGCGAGCCGCCCACCAAGGATGCCGCCGAGAACCTGTTCAAGAACCTGTTCTTCTCGGCCGAGCGCTATGATCTGTCGGCTGTTGGTCGAATGAAGTTCAACCGTCGTCTGGGTCGTGACATCGACACCGGTGAAGGCGTGCTGTCACGCGAAGATATCGTTGCTGTGCTCAAGGGCATGATCGATATTCGTAACGGCAAGGGCGAAGTCGATGACATCGACCACCTCGGCAACCGTCGTATCCGTTCCGTCGGTGAAATGACCGAGAACCAGTTCCGTGTTGGTCTGGTTCGTGTTGAGCGTGCGGTTAAGGAACGCCTGTCGATGGCAGAGTCCGACAACCTCATGCCGCAGGATCTGATCAACGCCAAGCCGGTGTCGGCTGCGATCAAGGAATTCTTTGGTTCCTCGCAGCTCTCGCAGTTCATGGACCAAAACAATCCGCTCTCGGAAATCACCCACAAGCGTCGCGTTTCTGCGCTTGGCCCGGGCGGTCTGACGCGTGAGCGCGCTGGTTTCGAAGTTCGTGACGTGCATCCAACGCATTACGGTCGCGTTTGCCCGATCGAAACGCCGGAAGGTCCGAACATCGGTCTGATCAACTCGCTGTCGAGCTTTGCTCGCACCAACGAGTATGGCTTCCTTGAGTCGCCATACCGCAAGGTTATTGATGGCAAAGTTACCGACGACTACGTTTATCTGTCCGCCATTGAAGAAGCTGATCAGGTTATTGCGCAGGCCGACTCCGGGGTTGACGCCAAGGGCATGCTGATCGACGACTTGGTAGACGTACGTCACAAAAACGAATTCACCGTGATGACACCTGAGAAGGTGACCTTCATGGATGTGTCGCCGCGCCAGGTGGTTTCTGTCGCTGCGTCGTTGATTCCGTTCCTTGAGCACGACGATGCTAACCGCGCCCTCATGGGCTCGAACATGCAGCGTCAGGCCGTTCCGACACTGCGTTCGGAAAAGCCGCTCGTTGGCACTGGCATGGAGCGTTATGTCGCCCGTGACTCCGGCGTTTGCGTTATGGCTCGTCGCGGTGGCGTGATCGACTATGTGGATGCCGCCCGTATCGTGGTTCGCGTCAAGAATGAAGAAGTTGTGCTCGGCGAAGCCGGTGCCGACATCTACAACCTGACCAAGTACACCCGTTCCAACCAGAACACCTGCATCAACCAGCGTGCGCTGGTGAAAGTTGGTGATGTGGTTGAGCGTGGCGACACACTGGCTGATGGCCCGTCCGTTGACCTCGGTGAGCTGGCTCTCGGCCAGAACATGCGCGTCGCGTTCATGCCGTGGAACGGTTACAACTTCGAAGACTCCATCCTCTTGTCGGAGCGTGTGGTCAAGGAAGATCGTTTCACCTCGATCCACATCCAGGAACTGTCGTGCATCGCGCGTGACACCAAGTTGGGTGCGGAAGAAATCACCGCTGACATCCCGAATGTGGGCGAAGCTGCGCTGTCCAAGCTTGATGAGTCGGGCATCGTCTACATCGGTGCTGAAGTGAATGCCGGCGACATTCTGGTGGGCAAGGTCACGCCGAAGGGCGAAACCCAGCTGTCACCGGAAGAGAAGCTGCTGCGTGCGATCTTCGGCGAGAAGGCTTCTGATGTTAAGGATTCGTCCCTTCGCGTGCCGTCTGGCACCAAGGGTACGGTCATCGATGTGCAGGTCTTCACCCGCGATGGCATCGAGAAGGATCCGCGTGCCAAGGCCATTGAAAAGGCTCAGCTCGACGAATACCGCAAGGATCTGAAGGAAGAGTACCGCATCTTTGAAGAAGCCACGGCTGCGCGTCTGCGCGAAGCCCTGACCGGTCAAAAGGTCAATGGCGGTGCCGGCTTCAAGAAGGGCGCTGTGCTCACAGAAGAAGATTTGTTCGGCATGGAGCTGGCCAAGTGGTTCGAGCTGCGTCCGGCTGATGAACTGGTTGCCGAGCAGCTGGAGAAGGCGCAGGCCTTCCTCGCCGAGCGTCAGGCCGACATCGAAGCCAAGTTCGAAGACAAGAAGCGCAAGATCACCACGGGCGACGACCTCGCGCATGGCGTTCTCAAGGTTGTCAAAGTCTATCTGGCTGTGAAGCGTCGCATCCAGCCAGGCGACAAGATGGCTGGTCGTCACGGTAACAAGGGTGTGGTCTCGATCATCATGCCGGTGGAAGACATGCCGCATGACGAACATGGCGAGCCGGTCGACATCGTGCTCAACCCGCTTGGCGTTCCGTCGCGTATGAACGTCGGTCAGATTCTCGAAACCCACCTCGGTTGGGCGGCGAAGGGTCTCGGCCAGCGTATCGGCGAGATGCTCGATGAGCAGCGCAAGATCAGCGAAGTACGCAAGTACCTCGACCAGATCTACAACGGCGTTGGCGGTCAGCAAGAGCAGATCAGCTCGTTGACGGATGACGAAGTGACTGCGCTGGCGAAGAACCTGCGTGCCGGTGTGCCCATCGCGACGCCGGTATTCGACGGCGCTCACGAGTCCGAGATCAAGGCGCTGCTGAAGCTGGCAGGCCAGAACGAGAACGGTCAGCAGTGGCTCTATGACGGCCGTACCGGTGAGCGTTTCGATCGCCAGGTGACTGTCGGCTACATGTACATGCTCAAGCTCAACCATTTGGTCGATGACAAGATGCATGCGCGTTCGACCGGTTCCTACTCGCTCGTTACCCAGCAGCCGCTGGGTGGTAAAGCACAGTTCGGTGGTCAGCGTTTCGGGGAAATGGAGTGCTGGGCACTTCAGGCCTACGGCGCGGCTTACACCCTGCAGGAAATGCTGACGGTGAAGTCCGACGATGTGAACGGCCGTACCCGCGTCTACAAGAACATTGTGGACGGCGATCACCGCATGGAGCCGGGCATGCCGGAATCCTTCAACGTGCTCGTGAAGGAAATCCGGTCGCTCGCGATCAACATGGAACTGGACAACGAGTAAGCCTGACGATAGGCGGCGTGCAGCGATTCGGTCGCGCACGCCGTCCCCACAAGTTGCTTTGGGAGAATTGCCTTGAAAGATCTGCTCAGCCAACTGCGCAACCAGGGAAGTGATGTCGAAGAGTTCGACCGCATCCGCATCGGCCTGGCCTCGCCAGACCTGATCCGTTCCTGGTCATTCGGCGAAGTTAAAAAGCCGGAAACCATCAATTACCGCACGTTCAAGCCTGAGCGTGATGGCCTGTTCTGCGCCAAGATCTTTGGCCCGATCAAGGACTACGAGTGCCTGTGCGGCAAGTACAAGCGCATGAAGTTCCGTGGCGTCATCTGCGAAAAGTGTGGCGTTGAAGTCACCATGGCGAAAGTTCGCCGTGAGCGCATGGGCCACATCGAGCTGGCCTCGCCGACCGCGCACATCTGGTTCCTGAAGTCGCTGCCGTCGCGTATCGGTCTGCTGCTGGACATGACCCTGCGTGACATCGAGCGCGTGCTCTATTTCGAAAACTTCGTTGTCATCGATGCCGGTATGACCACCCTCGAAAAGGGTCAGCTGCTCAACGACGAAGAGTATTACACCGCCCTCGAAGAGCACGGCGATGAGTTCGATGCCCGCATGGGTGCCGAAGCTATCCAGGCTCTGCTGGCCGACATCGACCTCGAAAACGAAGTCGTGCGTCTGCGCGAAGAGATCCCGGCAACCTCGTCGGAAACCAAGCTGAAGAAGCTGTCCAAGCGTCTCAAGCTGGTCGAATCGTTCCTGAACTCGGGCAACAAGCCGGAGTGGATGGTGATGACGGTTCTGCCGGTACTGCCGCCGGATCTGCGTCCGCTGGTTCCGCTCGATGGCGGCCGCTTCGCGACCTCCGATCTGAACGATCTCTATCGTCGCGTCATCAACCGTAACAACCGTCTCAAGCGTCTGCTCGACCTGAGCGCACCTGACATCATCGTGCGCAACGAAAAGCGCATGCTGCAGGAAGCGGTTGATGCCTTGCTAGACAACGGTCGTCGTGGTCGTGCCATTACCGGTACTAACAAGCGCCCGCTGAAGTCCTTGGCCGACATGATCAAGGGTAAGCAAGGTCGTTTCCGTCAGAACTTGCTCGGTAAGCGCGTTGACTACTCCGGCCGTTCCGTCATCACCGTGGGCCCGACGCTGCGTCTGCACCAGTGCGGTCTGCCCAAGAAGATGGCGCTGGAACTGTTCAAGCCGTTCATTTTCGGCAAGCTGCAGGCCCAAGGCCTGGCGACCACCATCAAGGCCGCCAAGAAGATGGTCGAGCGCGAAACCCCGGAGGTCTGGGATATTCTCGCCGATGTGATTCGCGAACATCCGGTCATGCTCAACCGTGCGCCGACACTTCACCGTCTCGGTCTGCAGGCGTTCGAGCCGGTGCTCATCGAAGGTAAGGCTATTCAGCTGCACCCGCTCGTGTGTACCGCATTCAACGCCGACTTCGACGGTGACCAGATGGCTGTCCACGTGCCGCTGACGCTGGAAGCCCAGCTCGAAGCGCGCGCGCTGATGATGTCGACCAACAACATTCTGTCGCCCGCTAACGGTGAGCCGATCATCGTGCCGTCGCAGGACGTTGTGCTGGGTCTGTACTACATCTCCCGTGACCGCGTGAACGGCAAGGGTGAAGGCATGGTCTTCGCTGACTTTGCTGAAGTGACGCGTGCGCTCGGCAACAAGTTTGTCGAAGTTCACACCCGCATCAAGGTTCGCATCCTCGAAGTCACCATCAATGATGATGGCGAGAAGGTCGAGCGCAAGTTCCTCGCCGATACCACGCCGGGCCGCTGTCTGCTCTGGAACATCGTGCCTAAGGGCCTGCCGTTTGACCTGATTAACCAGGCGATGACCAAGAAGAACATCTCGCGTCTGCTTAACAGCTGCTACCGCGTGCTGGGTCTGAAGGACACGGTTATCTTCGCTGACCAGCTGATGTACCTCGGCTTCGCCCAAGCAACCTATTCCGGCGTGTCCGTCGGTATGGAAGACATGGTGATTCCGGATGCCAAGGCCAAGATCATTGGCGGTGCCGAAGAAGAAGTTCGCGAAATCGAATCGCAGTTCGCTTCCGGTCTGGTCACCAAGGGTGAGCGTTACAACAAGGTCGTCGACATCTGGTCGCGTACTAACGAACAAGTCGCTAAGGCGATGATGGACAACCTCTCTACGGAGAAGGTCATCAACAAGCAGGGCGTCGAAGAAAGCCAGAAGTCGTTCAACTCGATCTTCATCATGGCCGACTCCGGTGCTCGTGGTTCTGCTGCGCAGATTCGTCAGCTCGCTGGTATGCGTGGCCTGATGGCGAAGCCGGACGGCTCCATCATTGAAACGCCGATCAAGGCGAACTTCCGTGAAGGTCTAACGGTTCTCCAGTACTTCATCTCCACCCACGGTGCTCGTAAGGGTCTCGCGGATACGGCGTTGAAGACAGCGAACTCCGGTTACCTGACCCGCCGTCTCGTCGACGTCGCTCAGGATCTCGTGGTCACTGTGAACGATTGCGGCACGACGCGTGGTGTTCTGATGACGCCGCTGATCGAAGGTGGCGATATCGTTGAGCCGCTGCGCGAGCGCGTGCTCGGTCGCGTTGTCGCCAAGGATGTCCTGGTGCCGGGCACGGAAGAAGTGCTGGCTCCGGCAGGTACCCTGCTCGATGAAAAGTGGGTGGATCGCCTCGAACTGGCTGGTGTGGACGAAGTCTACGGTCGTTCCGTGATCACCTGCCAGACTCGCTTCGGCGTCTGCTCGATGTGCTACGGACGTGACTTGGCCCGTGGTCATCGCGTCAACATCGGCGAATCCATTGGCGTTATGGCTGCGCAATCGATTGGTGAGCCAGGCACTCAGCTGACCATGCGTACCTTCCACATCGGTGGTGCTGCTAGCCGTGCTTCGGCCGTCTCCAGCGTGCAAATCCGTAACGACGGTAAAGCACGTCTGCACAACATCAAAACAGTACAGCAGTCGAACGGCAACCTCGTGGCCGTATCGCGTTCCGGTGAAATCGGTATTGCCGATGCCCGTGGTCGTGAGCGTGAGCGTTATAAGCTGCCGTACGGTGCCGTGTTGTCGGTTGTTGATGGTCAAGAAGTGAAGGGCGGCCAGATCGTGGCTACCTGGGATCCACATACCCACCCGATCATCACCGAACAGACGGGTCGCGTGAAGTTTGTTGATATGGAGGACGGCATCACTGTTCGTCACCAGACTGACGAGCTGACCGGTCTGACCAACATCGAAATCATGGATCCTAAGGATCGTCCTGCTGCTGGTAAGGACTTGCGTCCAGCTGTGCGCTTGGTCGATGCCAAGGGCAATGTCATTAACATCGAAGGCACTGAGCAGCCCGCCCAGTACTTCCTGCCACCAGGCTCCATCACTGCGTTGCAGGATGGTGCGGTGGTTGGCGTTGGCGAGGTTGTGGGTCGTATTCCACAGGAATCGTCGAAGACTCGTGACATCACCGGTGGTCTGCCGCGTGTGGCGGACTTGTTCGAAGCGCGCAAACCGAAGGAACCGGCCATCTTGGCTGAAACCAGCGGTATCGTCAGTTTCGGCAAGGAAACCAAGGGCAAGCATCGTCTCATCATCACGCCGGATGACGGCAGCGATGTGTACGAAGAGCTGATCCCGAAGTGGCGTTCCATCAACATCTTCGAAGGCGAACGCGTGTCGCGTGGCGAAGTTGTTTCTGATGGTCCGCAGAGCCCGCACGACATTCTGCGTTTGAAGGGTGAAACCGCGCTGGCGACTTACATCGTCAACGAAGTTCAGGACGTTTACCGTCTGCAGGGCGTGAAGATCAACGACAAGCACATCGAAGTGATTATTCGCCAGATGCTGCGCAAGGTTGAAATCACCGAAAACGGTGACAGCGCCTTCATCAAGGGCGAGCAGGTTGAACTGGCTCGCGTTTTGGAAGAGACCGAAGTGTTGCTCGCTGCCGACAAGTTCCCGGCGAAATATGAGCGCGTGCTCATGGGTATCACCAAGGCATCGTTGTCCACCGAGTCGTTCATTTCGGCGGCGTCGTTCCAGGAAACCACGCGTGTTCTGACCGAAGCGGCTGTGACCGGCAAGGAAGATGATCTGCGTGGCTTGAAGGAAAACGTGGTGGTCGGTCGTCTGATTCCGGCTGGTACGGGCTTTGCCTACCATGCCCGCCGTCGTCAGGAGCGTCTCGATGCCCTGGCTCTGGCACAGGGTCCGACAGCAGCAGACGTGGAACAAGCTTTGACCGAAGCCCTCAATTTCGAAGGCTGAGGTAAAAATCGGGCAGTGAACGTTCCTTGACGGGGGCGAACACTGCTCATAGAATGCGCAACCCTGAAAAAAGGCCTTTAATAGCCTCTTTTCAGTTGCGATTTATAACGGGAGAGTAGGGCCGCTATGGCAACAACCAATCAATTGATCCGCAAGGGTCGCCAAGCACTGGTCGAAAAGTCCGGTGTGCCGGCACTTAAAGGCAGCCCGCAGCGTCGCGGCGTTTGCACACGCGTCTACACCACAACCCCGAAGAAGCCGAACTCGGCTCTCCGTAAGGTTTGCCGTGTTCGTCTGACCTCGGGTTTTGAAGTCAGCTCGTACATCGGTGGTGAAGGCCACAACCTGCAAGAGCACAGCGTTGTGCTTATCCGTGGTGGTCGTGTCAAGGATCTCCCCGGTGTTCGTTATCACACCGTTCGCGGTTCGCTCGATTGCGCAGGCGTTAAAGGCCGTATGCAGTCGCGCTCCAAGTACGGTGCCAAGCGTCCGAAGAAGTAATTTTCGGTTGCAGTAAGGCCGGGCGGAATACTTTGTCCCGGATCACCCTGAAGCTTATGAAAGGTTCATAGAGTCATGCCAAGAAGAAGAGTTGTAGCAGCACGTGAAATCCTCCCGGATCCCAAGTTCGGAAGCCAGACCCTCGCCAAGTTCATGAACCAGGTGATGGAATCCGGCAAGAAGTCGACGGCCGAATCCATTGTTTACGGCGCGCTCGATCGCGTTGCTGAAAAGAACAAGGGCAACCCGGTCGAGTTTTTCGAAACCGTTCTGGAAAAGCTGCGTCCGATGGTCGAAGTAAAGGCTCGTCGTGTCGGTGGTGCCACATACCAGGTTCCCATGGAAGTACGTCCCTCCCGTCGTACTGCCCTGGCCATGCGCTGGTTGGTGGACTGCGCGCGCAAGCGTTCGGAAAAGACCATGGCTCTTCGCCTCGCTGGCGAACTGCTGGATGCTGCTGAAGGTAAAGGCGCTGCAATCAAGAAGCGTGAAGATGTGCACCGTATGGCCGAAGCCAACAAGGCTTTCGCGCACTACCGTTTCTAAAATTACGCGTTTCTAATTTCAGGCTGAGGATTATTCAGTGGCTAGAACTACCCCGCTTAACCGATACCGCAACATTGGTATCTCGGCGCATATCGACGCCGGCAAAACCACGACGACTGAGCGTGTACTGTTCTACACCGGTGTGAACCACAAAATCGGTGAAGTTCATGACGGCGCAGCCACCATGGACTGGATGGAGCAGGAGCAGGAGCGTGGTATTACCATTACTTCTGCTGCAACGACCTGCTTCTGGTCCGGTATGGCCAAGCAGTTTGAGCCGCACCAGATCAACATCATCGACACCCCGGGTCACGTTGACTTCACCATCGAAGTGGAGCGCTCCATGCGTGTCCTCGACGGTGCGTGCATGGTCTACTGTGCCGTCGGCGGCGTGCAGCCGCAGTCGGAAACCGTGTGGCGTCAGGCCAACAAGTACAAGGTTCCGCGTCTCGCCTTCGTGAACAAGATGGACCGTACCGGTGCCAACTTCTTCCGCGTTGTCGAGCAGATGAAGATCCGCCTCGGTGGCAACCCGGTTCCGCTTTGCGTGCCGATCGGTGCCGAAGAAGATTTCGAAGGTATCGTCGACCTCATCACCATGAAGGCCATCTACTGGGATGAAGCTTCGCAGGGTATGAAGTTTGATGCGCGCGACATTCCGGCTGCTCTGCAGGCTGAGTGCGACAAGTGGCGCTCCAACCTCGTCGAGACGGCTGCTGAAGCCTCCGAAGAGCTGATGAACGAATACCTGGAAAACGGCGATCTGACTGAAGAGCAGATTCACGCCGCTATCCGTGCGCGTACGCTCGCTGGCGAAATCCACCCGATGCTGTGTGGCTCCGCGTTCAAGAACAAGGGCGTGCAAGCCATGCTCGACGCCGTCATTCGTTACCTGCCGGCACCGAACGACGTCAAGCCTGTCTCCGGTATCCTGGATGACAAGGATGAGTCGGAAGGCTTCCGTGTCGCTTCGGATGACGAGCCGTTCTCCGCACTGGCGTTCAAGATCATGAACGACAAGTTCGTCGGTAACCTGACTTTCGTGCGCTGCTACTCGGGCGTCCTGAAGTCGGGCGATGCCGTCTGGAACCCGGTCAAGGGCAAGAAAGAGCGTATCGGTCGTATTCTCCAGATGCACGCCAACCAGCGTGAAGAAATCTCGGAAATCCGTGCGGGTGACATTGCTGCTTGCGTAGGCCTCAAGGATGTCACCACCGGTGACACCCTGTGCGACGAAAACAAGATCATCACGCTTGAGCGTATGGAATTCCCGGAGCCGGTGATTTCGGTGGCTGTTGAGCCGAAGACCAAGGCTGACCAGGAAAAGATGTCGACCGCTCTCGGTCGTCTCGCCAAGGAAGATCCGTCGTTCCGCGTGCGTACCGACGAAGAATCCGGCCAGACTATCATCTCCGGCATGGGCGAGCTTCACCTCGACATTCTCGTTGATCGTATGCGTCGCGAGTTCGGTGTTGAAGCCAACATCGGCAAGCCGCAGGTGGCTTACCGCGAAACGATCCGTCGTTCGGTCGATACCGAAGGCAAGTTCGTGCGTCAGTCCGGCGGTCGCGGCCAGTATGGTCATGTCCTGCTCAAGCTCGATCCGATCTACGGCAATGCCGAAGGCAAGGATTACGAGTTCGTTGAGAAGGTCGTTGGCGGTACGGTTCCGAAGGAATACTTCGGTGCAGTCGACAAGGGTATCCAGGAACAGATGGCCAATGGCGTGCTCGCCGGCTATCCGATCGTGGGCATTCGCGCGACGCTGTACGACGGCTCCTACCATGACGTTGACTCCAACGAAATGGCGTTCAAAATTGCAGCCAGCATGGGCTTCAAGAAGGGCTTCATGGATGCCCATCCGGTCCTGCTTGAACCGATCATGAAAGTCGAAGTGGAAACACCGGAAGACTACATGGGCGACATCATGGGTGACTTGAGTCGCCGTCGTGGTGCTCTGCAAGGGATGGACGATCTGCCAGGCGGCACCAAGGCCATTCGCGCCGAAGTTCCGCTCTCGGACATGTTCGGTTACGCCACAGACATGCGTTCGATGTCTCAGGGTCGTGCGACTTTCACCATGGAATTCGCCAAGTACGCTGAAACACCGAAGAACGTGGCTGATGCGATCATCACCAAGTACACCGCCAAGCGCGCCTCTGGCGAGTAACTAATAGCATCGCGCCCTTGCCTGTTGCGGGTGAGGGCGCAAGACATTTTGATTGAGGAAAAAATCATGGCAAAGGCAAAGTTTGAACGTAACAAGCCGCACGTGAACGTCGGCACCATCGGTCACGTGGATCACGGCAAGACCACCCTGACGGCGGCTATCGCCACTAACTGCGCCAAGCTGTACGGCGGCGAAGCCAAGGGCTACGACCAGATCGATTCGGCACCGGAAGAAAAGGCTCGCGGTATCACCATCAACACCGCGCACGTCGAATACGACAGCCCGATCCGTCACTACGC
>JACCDZ010323541.1_pt1 | contig 15669 bp, 16 predicted proteins | sample 7449551 | NCBI WGS metagenome assembly JACCDZ01 (sample SAMN15323452, study PRJNA562643) | freshwater metagenome | isolation source: river surface water | place: USA:Blue River Watershed | collected 2017-08-18 | reverse complement strand
GTGCACGGCCCAAGGCACGCCGCTTGGCACGGCAATGCTTGGCCTATTTTGCCAACAACCGGAAAGCCTCTCTCGATTTCACAAGCTGAGTTATGACGAAGTTTGGCATCACTATCAAGGCGATGCCCTAGCGCTTTATTTAATTCATCCTGATGGTGAAGAGCAACAAGTGATCCTCGGCCAAGCGACGAGTCGTGGTGAGATCCCGCAATTTGTAGTACCCGCCGGAGTATGGCAAGCAGGACGAGTGGTAGCAGGCGGAAGTTATGCCTTATACGGCTGCACCATGGCACCAGGCTTTCATATCGAGTGTTTTCAAGCGGCCACAGCAACAGAGCTTTGTGCAAAGTATCCAAAGGCAAAAGTGATTATTGAGCAACTAGCAGTTACCACAGGCGAGACAAAAATGCACAATTTACCACCAAAAAAAATTAGCAATAGCAACGAGTTAGGGTGACTTGCTTCGCAGTACCCCATCAGCGAAGACAATTTTAAAGCAGGTATTTTTATGAAGACATTATGTCAATTGCAAGCGCGCGGACTGATGATTGGCTTGACCTTGCTGATGCTCAGTGCATGCTCAAAACAATACGATATCGCTGCTGGTGTTGGCGTTAAGATTATCCAGAAGAAGCAATATACGACTCAGGTCACGCAGTTTGAATTAGCGCATCAACCGAAGATTCGCTACGTTGTCATCGCGCCAGCGGCAAATACCAAACAGGTGAGGGTCTTGCTGGCATTAACCTTTGCCGAAAAGGAGACTGGCTATGCGATAGTAGTTCAATGATGGCAGTGACACTGACCCACTCTTTTGAGTGCAGGCCACCACCTTCATTGCCGCTGATTCTGAGATGTAAGCTGTTGTCTTCATCTTTCACGGCCAGTTGAAAGAACACGGCTCCGACTGATTTTGGACTTAGCTTACTGGCCACACCTTTATCAATTAAAAAGGTGTAACCTGCATCAGGATTGATTGCTTCTGGTGTTTCAGTCGCTTGTTCAGTTACAACGGGGTCTTTGACTGCTTTGGTTGTCTTTGGTTTCATATTGATATCCTTCAGATTTCACTGTGCATTTGACTTGCAGATGCATGATGGTGGGGTTTAATCACATTGCTTAGTGTGGCAATAGCACTTAGCAACACGCCTAAATCATCGATGTACCCTGCCCAAATCACTGGGTCTGGCATTGCATCAAATGGGTTTAGCAGGTAAAGAAGCGCAGCAACCACAACTGTCTTGGCCCAGGCTGGGCAATCGGCATCTAGTAGCAGTGCATAAAGCAGCAATGCAGCCATGAACAATTGCTTCAGACCTTTAATATCCTTGAGTTTTGCAAGCATGGAGGCATGGGGAACATCGCTCATAAAGACGCCCTTGTCCGTGCACCCGGAGTTAAAATGAGGTAAGTTCCTGCACCGCTATCGGTGGTGATTGCCATCAACAGCTCATAACTGTCAGGCAAATCTTCAACAACATCCGGCACCGATAACGCCTGCATCACGCGGTAATAAGTGGCATCTTTTGGCTTTGCGGAAAGCTCTCGTAGGTCATCACAGATGGCCAATAAGCAACCTGCTTCAGTCCAAAAGCCAATGGCATTGTCTTCATCGCCAAAAGGCTCAATCAGGATTTGTTTCACCACAGCAAACACATGATGCGGCAGTGACACGTTATCTGGCGTTGGCCAGTCTTCAATCAATTGCATAGGTCTTGCTCCATAAATGAAAAAGCCCCAATCCGTGAACAGCACAACTGTTCAGCGGATTAGGGCTATTTGGTTAAAGCTAAAGGTTAGATTTGAAACAAGTCAGAGACTTTCTGACTGGTATTCTGGATTGAACGCAGGCTCAGTTTGGCGTAACGCTCTGAGCTTTGAATGGACTGGTGGGCAAGCTGAGCTTTTACTTCATTGAGTGAAAACCCAGCAGACACCATGTTACTAGCAGTGGTATGCCTAAGCGTGTGGATACTGATATTCTCCACATCAGTAATACCCGCTTGCAGCAACATCGCTCGAAACGAGAAGCGAATATCGCAAATCGGCCGCCCCTTCTTCTCGCCAGGGAAAATATAGGGATTACCTCGCACCTTAGGCACCAACGCTAATGTTTCCAAGGCCAAGTCAGTCAGGTACACAACCCGGCCTCGTTTGTTCTTGGTTTGCTCTGGCGGAATAATCAGGGTCCGTTTGTCCAGATCTAGATTGTCATAAGTTGCAAAACGAAGTTCCGACGAACGGCAACCTGTTAATAGCAGCATGATAACCAAGGCTCCGGCAGTCTGTTTCTTGTAGTTTCGCGCCACTTTGATAAGTGCCTGCGATTCTTCCAAGTCCAGAAACCGGGTTCGGACATTGTTTTCCCGAAACAACTGAATTTTGGCAGGCTGGTTCACCTCCACCAAACCAAGCCTTACCGCATGCGCACAAATCGTTTTTAACAACGCTAAGATGCGATTGCAAGTAGCTGGGGTGTAAGGTTTACCGTGTCGCTTTCGTAACTTTAAGCCCAGCTGAAATTGCTGCACCTGGGCCGCAGTCACTTCTTCAAAGCGCAGATCGCCAAATGCCGGACCGATGAAATACTCAAAGCGCTGCTGATCTAATTTCCAGGATTTGTTCTTCCCCTTGATTAGCGGAAGATAGATATCCCAGAAAAATTGACTCACAGTCGGTATCTTCTTTATCTCATCACGTTCAGCCTTTGGGTCATGACCTTCAGCGATCTGTTGCAGATGCTTGCGGGCAATCTTGCGAGCCAGCGTGACATCTATGTCCGGAAAGCGACCAATCGCGATTGACGTTTTTCTACCGGCCTGAGACGTGTACCGAAGCAGCCATCGTTTACTACCAGATTTGCCAGAAAGGCACTTAAGCCCAATGACTTCAGTATCGGACACTTCTAAATCAGTACCTTTTGCATCAGGCGGGTTAGCAGGAAGCGCTTTAATGCGCTCGTTGGTGAACTTGAATTTTTTCTCCATCTGAATACCTCACAGTGTCAGTATCAGAGGGATTAATATATGTTCGAGACGATGAAATATCCGGGATGTGCCAGAAGCGGAAATTTACTGAGATTCGACTGAATCGGCGCTTTTCACTGGATGCGGACATTTATCAGGACTTACGAAACATAAATTTTGAAGCTCTCAAAATTTTCTTTGATTGCTGACACGCGATTTTGTGCCAGACTTACACGTTATTGCCTTGCCATCCATTACGTGTGAATAACAATTTATTTTGCTGCCAATTGACGCAATATGCTGTTGGTCGACAAAGTTGCCACCCATTTCTCGCCTAGTTGCCATGATCCAATCATACTGATGTGGCTTGCGTCATAATAGAGTCGCTTACCGTTTTCGTCATACAATTGACACTGTCCCTGCGGGCAAATCACATCGTTAATATCGATGTAATGTAGAAGTGGATTAGAGTGAGCGATTGCGGCCAGGTGGCGATTAATTGCAATCACGTCGGCCGACAACGATTGATCTGCCAACGTGCAATTCATTAAAGGAAAACTAAGGGCTTTTTCATCACATTTGCGGTTGAAGTTTTTGAATGTCGCGGCTTTCCCGAAAATCACAATAGTAACCCCTTGGTCGGTTAAACGCGTTAATGTACGATTAAAAGCGTCTAGAAAACCTTCATCTAACATCTCATAAAACGTCCAATCGGCCGAAATTATCACTGTTTCCATGGTGCTAGCCAATGTTAACATTTGATGGACACCTTTCGCACAGTGGGCTCTGCGCTCGGGCAAAGTAAATCGATCTAACTCTTCCCATAACGGCGGGCATGAACCCATTGTGATGTTGCGAAAGGTACCGCCGGAGGCGAGTGTTAAACTTCCCCATACCCCGATGTAGTGGGCAGCGTTACTGTCTCCGAGCAATAAAGTTTTAGGCTCACGCGGAGCCCCCAATACACAGTCTGGGTTGAATATTTCGCGTTCGTCAAATTCGTGTTGTTGGCACACATAAGGAAATTGATATGTAGGTCGCGTTGTGTCTTGCAAGATCTCTAGTTGAGTCAAATACTGCCTATCTGTTGCTCTAAATGTTACACCATCGAGTTTCATTGAAGTAAGACACCCAACCACTAAGAGAGCCCCCGGAAAAGCGTAATAACGTGTAAAAATAGGCAATAGAGCCCCTGATGCAGTGCGGAAGGGTTTCTCAATATAACGATAGCTAAGATACCCTAGGCAGGTAATGACAAAAAATAATCCAACAGCTTCCGCTCCACCTATTGGGAATTGACCATAGCGGTAGAAAGCCAGTACTGGCCAGTGCCACAAATACAGTGAGTAGGAAATCAGCCCAAAAAAACGTAGTAGAGGCCAAGAAAGTATGATTCCAATTTTGGTATCACGATAGTGGCCACCTAGCAGCAATAAACCAACACCTACTGTTGGTAGTAGGACTGCAATACCAGGAAATACTGTGGTGTGATCAAACAATAAAAGACTTGCAGTGACCATGCCGAGTCCCAAGCCCTGCAGGGCGTTGGCCCAACGAGAAAGCGTAGCATGCGTAGAGTGATTGGCCACAAAAAACGCCATATAGGCGCCCACCAACAGTTCTCCAGCCCGAGTTGGTAACATATAGTAAGTAAAAGAGTGCGAGATCGAAAACGACCATTGGGCAAGTAATGTCGACACAAAAATGACTGCAAAAATACCCCAAGCAACCCCACTGTTAAGTACCCTAGTACCGAGCATCATTAAAGCTAATGGCCAAAAAAGATAAAACTGCTCTTCTACCCCTAAAGACCACAAGTGTAGCAAGGGCAGCTCCAAGGATGATTGTGCAAAATAACTTGTGTCTTGATACAGCCAAAAATAAACATTGCCCAGTGACAGAGCAGACCACAAACCGCTGCGTGCGGTAGCTTCTGCATCTTCTGGTCGGAAGAATATTTGTGCAGCGAACACGGTAAAGAAAATGACACCCAGCATAGCAGGAACGATCCGCCGAATACGGCGCACATAAAAAGCGCTTAAAGAAAAGGTGCCTTGTTTGATTTGCAGGTACAATTGTTGGGAGATCAAATAGCCTGACAAAACAAAAAAAATATCAACGCCAACAAAACCACCTGGCAGCCAGATTTCCTTTATATGAAAAATAACGACAGCCAACACTGCGATTGCACGTAAACCATCAATGTCTGTTCGGTATGCTGTCCTTGGCATAAACTAATTCCTGTAGCATTGAAAACGCGATTTTAATTTCTGTAAGGGCGATTCTAACAAAACCTGTCAGCATGTAATTAAGTTTATGAATTCCAGTCGTGATGTTCACTAAAAACAGTGATTTTACCTCAAAAACAACTACAAACAAGCGAACCTCCAGTTAGCTATCAACGCTATGGGCACACGGAATTTGGCCATCTGAATAGGGGAAACCGTACTGGGTTCACGAAAAAACGAATGTCCGCAAATAAGGCAAAGCTGAGATTCGTTTTTTCGAGAGTAGCTACTCTCGTCAACCGCAATTCGCTCAATTCAGAATAAATCGAGTAAATGCTGTGACTTTGGTTAAGCCAGTTTTGTCTGAAACTGTGTCGAAAGCCAACTGAACGATTCAGTTCCAGTGTTTCGTGAAATACTGCAAAGGCCCCTACCATTTCTACAAGACAGGAACCGGAAAAAAGCGCCACCAGCAAAAGAAAATCGTATGCATACCGCCAACATCGAAAACGAACCGTTGTCGTGAACTTGCTAGTAATTGCAAGCAATGCGAGCTAAAAACTAGACGAAACAGAACCGGATATGGACAGGAGATGTCATCGAACAGGATTTGGAAGGAAGAAATTGGTTAAGACGCTCTAGGTAGATGAAGTTGAAAAACAAATGGAATCAGACACATAAGCAGCATTTACTAGTTGTAATGTAGCTCTTATTCGATTACATAATCTTGTAGAAGTATTGGTGCCTAGGGTCGGACTCGAACCGACACGTTGTTTCCAACGGCGGATTTTGAATCAACCCGCTTGAATATTTCACCTTTATATTTCAATATCTTACAACGGTAAAAAATGACTATCACAGAAACTATCACAGATGAGACTTTATAAACACCCCATCCATAACGCCAAGCTCTATCTGCAAGCTGGTTCAAAAAAAATTTACATGGAGTTTTACGATGAGAACGGTGAACGAAGACAAATCTCATCTAAAACAGAAAATTTAGAAGAGGCAAAGGATAAGCTATCGTTGCGTTTAGCAATTGTACAATTAACGAAGTCAGGGGAATTGAAGTTAAGTGATAACAGGAAAAAATCAGTAAAAACAGTGATAGATGAAGTTATACAAAAAATATCAAAAGCATATAAATTTAAAGGTATTACTGAAACAAAGAGACATTTAGAATTAATAAAAAAAGAAATTGGAGACTTAAAGATCTCAAATTTACAAACATCAGATTTAGACAAAATCTATAATCAGCCACTTTCAAAAACAAAAATATCTAATTTTAACCGTGCATTTTCACTGTTATTTGAGTACGCAAAGGACGCGAAATACATTCAAGATGTAATAGCAATTCCAAAGTACGAACCAAAAGAAGAGACGGACAGAAAAGTATACCACATAGATGAAATAAGGAAATTATTCGCATTTATACAGATTGAAGCACGACGCTCAAAATCACAAAAAACAAAACTTTATGCTGAATTAATTACTTCTTTTAGTGGTTTTTTAAGGCGTACAGGCCTTCGATATGGTGAAGCATTAGCGATAAAGCATTCGGATATAGTAAAAACAGTGCATAATGATCAAGAAATTGAGATTGTAATCCGCTCGTCAAAAACTGCACCAAGAAATATTAGTGTGAGCAATAAAGCATTAGTGATAATTAATAATGTCGTTGCCATAAAAAAACAATTTAACATTGCTGTTGGCCCGAACGACTACGTCTTTTCTGGATTTAATAATGTAGTACCTGACTATAGTGGATTTTTGAAAGAATTCAAACGACGATATTCAGAAGATTTTGAAAAAAATGGTTGGTCTGATTTTGTTTTATATTCATTAAGGCACGAATTCATTAGACGAAAAATTGCGCAGGGTTCCTCTGTTTTTGACGTTGCGAAACATTGTGGAACAAGTGTTTCAATGATTGAAGATTACTATACTCGTAAAATGTCAATGGCTGCGGACAAGATTTATCACCCTGAAGATTATTTCGAAATTCCTGAACAAAAAAATGAATAGTATTAAATCCAAAAGTAAAAATTAGGATTGACTAAATCAATCCTAATCTATTCATAACAATTTCCTGTGAACCCAAAGCTACTTGATTTCAAGATCACTTAAATTACCACCTCTTGCTGTATGTTCAACGACCCATGTTGGCCGTTTACCGCGACCTCCAGCCCAAGTTTGTTCTGGATTTTGCGGGTTCTGATACTTTGGTACTGATTTTGGCTTAACTTGTTCAGGGGCTTTTTCAATAGTAATGAACCCAAGCTCGGTAGGAGTAAAGCCAAAAAGGGCGATTAAATCTTTAACCTCTTTAAGCTTTGGCTCTCTCTGTGATTTAATTAATTCTTCTTTCTTCAGTTGCAATTCTCTAATTTGACTTTCTAATTTATTTAAATCAGTGAACTCGTTGAAATCTTCCATAAACACCTCTTACCTTCAGACTGTTAATTGATACTATTAATGCGATTTCTATTCTCTATTAATAACGAGTATTTAGCAACAACTTTTCCAGACTCAACCTTTAATACTGTATCATTAGGTATTAAATGGTCTATTCTCCTTATAGCAACTATTATCCCATTTAGCTCATTTTGCAATGAAGACATAAGTCTTTCAAGTCTATAAACCCTCCATTTAAAAGCAGCATAGGACAAACCAAATCTATCTTTTTTGCACTTCTTTTTTAACTTCCCCGCATTTTCATATTCTTCATAAAGTAAATCAATTAATTCCTCAAGATAATAAACTCTATATATTGCACGTTCTAATTCTGTAAAAATGTTATCCATAATGCCTCCGTTGTTAATATTAAATGTTTCATTTATTTTTTAAAAGTCAATAGCAATTCGAATTAATTTAAATTAATTCGTACTCACTATGACTTTGATAAATCAAAGTCGTGAGTTCTACGAAGTTAAAAGATGGGGATTGACTTTTATATATAAGTGATAAGATTTTAAGAAAAGGACAAATTATGAAAACGGTTTTCAAACTTAAAAAAATACAAACATTACAGCACTTGGCAAATATAGGAAAACACTGTTATGAAATATCTGAATTAGAAAGGTCAGAGTTTGACAGAGTGAAATGCCAAATCTTCAAAAGACCTATTTGGACATTAATTGGAAATAGCAATAAATTATACAGAGATGTAAAAAATCTAAAGGATAGATTTAATCTTGAAAAACGTAAAAATAGTGCCGTAGGTGTTGAGATTGTTTTATCAATGTCACCAGACTTTTTTGATTCTAACTTTGAAGATGCAATATTAAGAGATAGAGTAAAAGACTTTACTAATAGGTCAATAAAATTCATAACAGATAAATTTGGCCGTGACCGTATTGCCCATGCCGTATTGCACCTTCACGAAACTACGCCACATATACATATTTTGCTTGTCCCTTGGGAAGAACAAAATAAACGCGGAAGATATGCAAGTGCGCCTTATAGGCTTATAAAAACAAAATCTATAACACCCCAGTTTTTATCTAACATTCAGAATGACTATTGGAATTTATTCAGTGATTATGGACTTAACCCACTCCAAAAAAAGAGAACTGGAAAAATTACATCATTAAAAGATCATTATATCAATTCAATAGAAAGAGCTAAAAATTTAGAAAATTCATTATCAGAAAAAGAGCAGTTGATATCAGAGCAAAAATCAGAAATTTCAAAACTTACACGAATTGTTAAGAGTTTAATAGCGTCAATAAAAAAATTAATCCCGTTTTCTAAATTTGACACAGAAAAATATATGGAAAACAGAAAAAACAAAAATTCTGAATTTTTCTCTGACCAAACAGAATTAAATATTTATTCATTAAATTCAGAGATAAATAATTTAGAAATAGAAAAGCAAAACACCATTAAAATAGACGATGACATTAATCACGAAAATAATAATGAACAAATGAAAGACAATGAAAAACAAAAAAATGATCATTCTGAAATTGAATTACCTAGAGATGCAAATATAAATTATGGCAATAGGAAGATACGTACACAAGACGAAAGTAACGAATTTGAATTACCTATCTATTCAGTAGATAGACCCGAAAAAATAAAATTAAAATCAAATAAACCAAAAATTAATTAACTGCACTTATTGACATTAATTGTTTTAGTGATAAACCTTTTAAAAAAGGAGTAAATTATGACAACACAAAAAACATATAAACAAAAATCAGAAATAACAGTAATTAATGAGCAAGGCGAAATTATCAGATCAGAAAAAGAGATAACTTTCAAAACACGAAAAGAAACTGAACCTGCATTCGTCAAGCTGTACCTTAAAGACATACAAAGATTGTTATCTTTAAAGAAAGGAACTTTGGAGATCCTTTTTGAATTAGCATCGATCAGCAATTACAACAAAAATACCGTTGTATTGAATTCAGGGATAAAGAAAGAAATTGCAAAAAAACTAAAAATATCGGAAGGAACTTTGAATAACTCTTTATCAGAACTTAAAAAAGGAAAAATTATTGAGCCTGTTGCCGGAGGAGTGTTCTTAATTGACACAAATTTAATAGCAAAAGGTCAATGGTCAGTCATTAAGTTTGTAGATAAAGACAACGCGAAGAATAGCTTAATATAAATTAAGAGAAATACGAAGTCAGATTTCCTTACTTTTCCAGTGAAATTAATCAATTTAATATAATCATAAAAATTAAATAAATTAATTTTACTGATTGAAAAGTTTCATTTATGAATTAATTGCCCGCCAACCAGATTTTCCAGACAAAAAAATATAAATAATTTAATTAACCACCAATGATAAAAAAACCATTAAAATCAATTACTGGGGGTTTTATTTATATTTTTTAAAATTCACCGCATTTTAAATAAAAATAAAGCATATTGACTTATTAATCAATAAAGAATTATTATTTAATTGAGCCGAGGAATTGAGTTTCCAAAGCCATAAACTAAATAGGAGTTATAATCATGACAAATAAAACATTTTCGATCCCAAAATCCAATATCGGCATTAATAACAATTACACATTAATTGATGGTTTTCAGCAGGCCGTTCACGCAGCTAATCGCATTAATAATGAAGGAGTAGTAAAAACAAATTTCGCAACCATTAACACTGTTCGTTATTTTAAGGAGAAAAGGTCTAATTCTTATGATCAATATCCATTGGATTTTAATTGCAATAATTACATTAAGATCAATGAAAAGACTGAAATTTATACCTCTGTATCACAAGATTTTAATGGAATACCTCATTTTATCGGGTTTGTTTTTGAAAAAAGTGCGGAAGAAGTTTGTACGTGTGATTCTTGCGGAGGTACAGGTCAAAGCCAAGTGAATAAAATACTTTGCGAGAGTTGTGGCGGCAATGGTCACTTTGTCAATTGTGTACTGGTAGGAGTTAAACCTCGTTTTTACATAAAGGAAACGAAAGTTAGTGATAGTAGTAAAACTATTTCTACTTTTAAGAGATCTAAAACAAATCTGGATAAAAAACAGATAAATACATTTCTTGAAAAAATTACTACGAAATTAAATATAGACGCATTTTAGCTAAATGTATTTAGGGAAGAAGGCTGGCTTTTGCCAGCCCCTAACCAAATAACTTATGCGCATTTGTCTAAATATTTTCTATCATTCAAATGAATATAAATTTTTTCCAGTATATTTTCAGCAATAAATCTTATTACGGGAACGCATACAGCATCACCCATCGCAAAATAGCCTTTATTCGCGTTATCAGGTAATAAAAAAGTATCTCTTACGCCTTGAAGTCTCGCATATTCCCTTGGTGTAAGAAGACGAACAGACCAACTTCCTTTTCCAGCACAAATCAAAATCTGTTTACTTGAACCACCTCGCGGAGTTCGTAAACATCCAGCCACTCCATCTGTACGAAGTTCAGCCATTGATTTACCATATCTCATACGTCGATAAACCGTGCCATAGTTAATTTTGTCCGAAGAGATCCAATTGTTTAATAGCTCTTGGTGGTTATCGCTCATTTGCTCAAAAATTTTCGCTTTTCTATCGGCATCCCACCAAAGCTTTGAATCGATGTCGGTCTCAATAACTGTGTTTAGTTTTATTCCAGCGTCTTTAGGAGTTGGTATATCGAACAATCCCCAATTTAGGTTTTCACTCGACAATATAATATTTTTTATCTTGTCGCTTCTCAAAAGTGGCATTGAATCAAACAGATCCCACCAATCACTGAATATTGACTCGGTCGGCTTCAATTGCATTACGTCTTTTGCAATTGAGTCTAAAACAGCAATTACAAAAACCCTTGGCCGACTTTGAGCACTGAATTTAATTGCATCAAGTTCTATTATGTCTACAAAATAGCCTAATTCAGAGAAGTTATTAACCGTTTGAATTACATCATTACCCGCGTGCGAAGTAAGAAAACCTCTAACATTTTCAAGCAGAATGACTTTTGGAAGATCACCATTTGTTTTCTTTTGATTAAGAATTTCAAATAAGGCATTTATCGTTCCAGATTCTTCACCAGCCAAACCCGCTCTTGCGCCAGCAACAGACAAATCTGTACAAGGGAAAGACGCTGTATATAGGAAAACGTCATCAGGGAGAATATCTGGGTTTTTAGCAACGTCCCATATATCACCAAGCCAAAAATCACCGTCACCAAAATTTGCTGTATAGGTGGACATTTTGTCTGGGGAAATGTCATTTGACCAGACACACTCCCAACCGAAAGGGTCTAGTCCTTCTCGCACGAGACCAACACCAGCAAAGAATTCAGCAAATTTTTTCATTTATATACTCTACCCGCTATAGGTGTTTAAAAGCTCGTCGTTCCGGTAGACAATTTTAGCATCAGCAATTTGTAAAAGCAGTAAACCATTATTTTCTACGTATCGATATGGAATTGATTTTCTGAAACGCTGGCGTCTGGATTCTGCGGGAGCATCCGCTTGATAGTTTTTCCTGTATTCTGGTTCCCACTTTAAAAAGAATGAATCAGCAAGCAGGGAACCAGGAATAACTCTAACAACAACATCTTGATAATTTTCTGAATAAGAACAGAAAAGATGACTGACTTCACAATCTTCAAGAATTTTATGCGACCCCGTGTTCAGGTGATATTGATATTCGTAACTTCCACCCATCTTTACGGACTTAACTTCCCAACCCTGTAAATCAGCACCTTTCAAGCCATTACCAGTTTTACCTGTTAGAAGTGAGCCAAATAACTCCCAAAGTACTGACGGAACAGATCCTGCGGTTTTTAAGTTATGTTCTTTAATAAGAGCAAGCTTTTCTTTATCGTTAATATGCTGGTCGTAAAATTGATAGGCTGTGTCAATCCGATTCATCTGCTATTCCTATAGGTTCTAGAAGAACACAAGGAGCAACACCGAGCGCAGACGCAATTCGAACGATATTCAAAAGGCTTATATTTCTTTTGCCACGTTCTACAGAACTAATGTAAGTCCGATCAAGACCAGCCAATTCAGCAAGTTTTTCTTGGCTAAAACCCTTACTTTGCCGGATCACTGAAACATTACGTCCAAAACACAGCAGTAATCTACTTGTGTCCATAGATTTTCCTTAATTGAAGAAATGGAATGATCTATGCTTGACGTCTTTGAATCCACGGACTTTAAGTCACATATAACACAGGAAGGGGAATCAAAAACAAAAAAACCGCTAAAGAGCGGTTTTGATGTTTTTACTATATTAAAATATACATTTGTATATATTTTAATATACGTTTAAGTGTAAAAAATCCTTTAAAATCAAGGATTTGGTGCCGAAAGCCGGACTCGAACCGGCACGACTGTTAAGTCGGCGGATTTTGACTATTTTTTGGACTATATCATCACCTTCAGCTTTACCTGTTAAGGGTTGGGCGCTTTTTCACTGGGTTATTAACCCCAGCTAATTCCTGTAATTTAAACCGTTTCGCAACAGCACAGGTAGTCTCTGAACCTTTCCACTCTGTGGACTTGGCTGCTGATTATCTGTTTCCAGACTTCCCAGCAATTCACCCAATGTTCATCTTGCCGTTTCCAGCAAGCGGGACTCATTATTTTTTTCTGAACCTTACGGCCTTCAGACGCTTTCCATTTTGGTTTATCCGCTGCGTCTACCGATTTCGCCACTTCGGCACATATAACTCTAACACTATAACACGCTATCACAACTTTTCAAAAACTAAATGTTCTTTTAAATCAATGTCTAACGTGCTTAACCAGCGGATTTTGAATCCGCTGCGTCTACCGATTTCGCCACCTAGGCATTAGGGGGTCTTGCGTGGTAGTGTTTGCATTATACAAAGGCTTTGATGAGGTGCAAGCAGTATTATCGATTTAGCATCTAATTGCTCAAAATTAAGCCAAAACAGCGACTTCCAGGCCTTAAGAAAGTATAGGTGACTGATTTAATGATCTTGCGAATGAGCGCAACCAAGCGCTGTCAGGCTTTGCATTAAAACAAGAGCGCTGCTAAGTTTGCACGGCTAAACGGGACTGTTCCGACAGCGCAATCTTTCAGAGGCGAAAGCTTTACCGGAAATCTAAAACTTGCATCTGATTGTTTGATGGAGCATGCCCAAAAGACATCTGTGTCCATGCCGCAGCCAATGGCGTTGGCTTTATGATGGCTATTGGTGAGTTCAGCAGGTATTTGTGGAAAGATTTGGGTTGATTACCTAGAGAAAATCGGCAAACATGGTTTTGACATTAATGAGCAGTTCCGAAGTTTTGTTTGGCGAACGATTAGATAAGGAACTGCCATGAACTCTCCATACCAGCCTAAACCATTGTTTTACCTTCCACATTTTTGGAATGGTTGCAGTATTTACCTTATTTTTCCTTTAAAAAATCTACTAACAATGAACACAGGGATTTAGACATATCATGCGGATTATAAGTTTTAAGGTATTTTGTGCATCAGCTTTTTTATGTTTAGCGCCGCAGGTCTTCGCTGAGCTGGTAAATGTTTCGATTGTGCCGCCGAAAAACCTTTCAGCTACGGATACCGTCCATATACTCGGAACTTTTAACGGTTGGGCAATGGAAGGCGATGCAGCAGTTAAGCTCAATGCTAAAGACGGCATGTTGAGCGCCACCGTTGATTTGCCTCATGGGGATGTGTTGTTTACCTTCGTAAAAAATGGCAATTGGATGAGTGTGCCAGCGACAAAAACTGGCAATAAGTGGTGCGACATTTACGAAAAAATTACGGAAAATACTAAGTCGCTGTCTTATACAATTCCGGCTTGGAAAGACGATGCGCCATTGGAACAAGCAAGCTCCACGCACACAGGAAATATTATCAGCATTTCCGATTTTGATATGCCGCAACTAAAACGCACCGGCAATATCTCCATATATTTGCCGCCTTCATACGACGCCAAGCAGAATACGAAATTTCCGGTACTGTATGTTTTGGACGGACAAAATATTTTTGATGCTCGTACTGCATTCAGCGATGAGTGGCGAATAGACGAGTCTGTTGAAATGCTCATTAAGGAACATCATCTACAAGAACTTATAGTTGTCGCCATTGCAAATGGCCCGCGTCGATGGAATGAGTACACTCCTTGGGATTTTGTAGACTGGGGTGGAAAGCCACAGCAAGGGGAAGGGAAATTCACCATGCAATTTATAAAAGAAACCCTCAAACCCTACATTGATAATAATTATCGCACACTAAAAAACGCAAAAAGTACGGGGCTCGCAGGCAGCTCGCTCGGCGGAATGATGGCACTTTTCGCAGCGATGGAATATAGCGAAACCTTTGGTTTTGTCGCAGCATTTTCGCCATCACTATCATTAACAAATGGCAAAGGCGAACCTATTATTATCGCGGCGTTAAAAGCAACGAAATCACTTAAAGATGTCAAAATATATTTTGACATGGGTAAAGTGGAGTTCAATGGCTACAAAGAAGTTGATGAGCTCGAAACAATGCTGCTCGCTCGTTTACCGAAGGAAGGAATGCTTAAGGTGGTTCGGGATGATACAGGCAGGCACTGCGAAGTAGATTGGGCTAAACGTTTTCCGGGTGCAATTACTTGGTTAATGAATTAACTAAACACTAATTGCAACTTCGTGCTCGCCAGTCGGGCCGCCATTTAAATGCTCGAAATTGGTTAGCATCACCCGTTTCAGAAAGTGGCAATATAGCTGCAGCAACCTCGATTTTTAAATCTTTTCAAGGAAAACCAAGTGTTGTCTGAGGAAGCCAAATGGTAAATCTCAGTTCGAACCAAAGCCCCCGCAGTCTAGCGAAAAAAACTTAGCCTGTTTTCGAATTTAACTGCGAGGGCTACCTGAAACCTCAACTACTCTCAGTTTCAGCTGCTTTGATGCGATTTTCACTATTCTGACTTAATTGGCGCAGACTAATTGCAAACAGCAAAGTTAACACTGCGGTAAAGATGCTTGCCCACAGCCATTTTTGTGCGCTGCCGTTATACAGTAAAAAATACGAGAGTTGCATGACAT
>JACCDZ010288648.1_pt1 | contig 15671 bp, 19 predicted proteins | sample 7449551 | NCBI WGS metagenome assembly JACCDZ01 (sample SAMN15323452, study PRJNA562643) | freshwater metagenome | isolation source: river surface water | place: USA:Blue River Watershed | collected 2017-08-18 | reverse complement strand
GCTTTGTGTTCTTCATTGGTTGGTAATCCCTAGTATTGCGCGATACGTTCGACACACTCAACCAAACTTATAATTAATTAGAAGAACATACTGGGTAAATCGCCACACTCCCCAACAGTGTCGGGATACTCCTAGTTTACCGCTAGGCACAAGTGATAACGAAACAATATGTTCATCTAATTAATCAAAACACTATTTTGAAGAATAGTTACGAGAGACAAGACATATCTTGTGTTGCTTCCGAGCATCTTCATAGGGGATAACATACCAATAGCCCGTTGATCCCATGTTGCATCGTTGGTTGCTAATTTGGGATTTGAACCCAAGACCTCCAAAATATGAGTTTGGCGAACTACCAGACTGTTCTAATTAGCAGCACCGATTGATGTTCTCCGTCATTGCAATTCCTAGTACGGTCAAACATGTCTGCTTGCCATACCGAGGCATCCCTCGACACCTGTCGGGGTGCCGGAATTGCAATGATGGAGGCGGGGGTGGGATTTGAACCCACGATTTCCAGCTTATGAGGCTGGCGAGATAAGACCAAGCTTCTCTACCCCGCAACACATCGTTAGGGGATACCCATACCCGTAAGACACAGGTATCCCCTAAAAATAATTACTTCATCTAACAATGTCAAATAGCCACAACGCAAAGCATATTGCCTTATGTTGAGGTCGTATTGTAATTCATAGAATGGAATTGTAATATTTCGCACCCTACGAACGGGTGCTACGACAGAACACCCGAAAGTTAAAACTTCCCTTGATTGCGCATCGCGACTGTTTGTCGGGCGAATATGATGGTTTGTTTCGTCATTACAGGTTTATTTATACTGGAACATCAAAATTCTGTCAATAAAAAAAAAGCATTATTTTCATTTTTTTATTTTATTGTTTAATTTCAATGTTTTAGCTATAATACAATTCTATCATAAATACCTTATGCGCAATTTAATCAACTTGGTATCTCTGTTTGAGGGGTACGAACGAGCAAAAACATTATCCGTATATAAGGTTAGACTTGAAAAGATTCTCCATGACCGAGTGGACTTTTTATCAAATGCCGAGAAAGCGTTACAAGCGTTCGAGGACGCTGACCCAACGCCTAAGAAGGCATTCGTGCTTAATCTCATCAAGTGGTATCTGGATGGCTCCATGCGCTTCGTCGAAGACGCAAGCAAGGCAACCGACGCTCTTGCTCTATATTCCAGATTCCGATTAAGACCTGATATGCCTAAGTTGGTTGATTTATCATTTAGTGAATTATTGGATTTAGGCGACAAGTTATCTGATACCAAGTCCAAGAAGGAAGAGGATAAGGAAAAAGAATTAGCGTTCTATCGAGATCAAACTGCAACGCTATGGTTGGATAATGAGAACTGGAAAGTAGTTATCCCACATACTAGTGATGCCGCCAAATATTTTGGTAGGAATACTCGCTGGTGTACTTCGGCTGAAAAAAACAATATGTTTGATGATTATGCTGATGACGGAGATTTGTATATAATATTGGAAAAGAAAACGAATAAGAGATGGCAGTTACATGTAGAATCTGGTCAGTTTATGGACGAACTCGATGAAGAAGTTAATCGCGACGAAGGGAAATATGTCATCGCAAGTGTTGGTATCAAACTTGATGCCTACATGCCAAATATGATAAAATATATAACTAACCCAACAGAAACACAACAACTAATTGCAGTTCGGAAAGCCGGTTATTACCTAAGGTATTTTGAAAATCCTAGCGAAAAGGTTCAATTGGCTGCGGTTGAGGAAGACGGTTCTTCCATTCGTTTCATAAAAAATCCAAACGAAGAAGTTAAAATAAGAGCGGTATCAAATCATGGTGTTGCATTACAATATATAGAAAATCCTAGCGAAGAAGTTAAAATGAGAGCAGTGACCAACTCCAGTTTGGCGATAACATTCATAGAGAATCCTAGCGAAGAAGTTAAAATGAGAGCAGTGACCAACTCCAGTTTGGCGATAAAATTCATAGAGAATCCAAGCGAAGAAATACAATTGGCGGCTATAAAGAATTCCGCTTTTTACAGTAAAGGTGTTCTTGATTATATTAAAAATCCTAGTGAGAAAATTAAGCTGGCTTCTGTTACACGGTCGCCTCGTTCGATAGTTAGCATTATAAATCCCAGTGAAGAAATTAAGATAGCAGCAGTAAAAGCCGATCCATCAATTGCGTTACAATATATTAGTTACCCTAGTGAAGAAATTAAGATAGCAGCAGTAAAAGCCGATCCATCAATTGCGTTACAATATATTAGTTACCCTAGCGAAGAATTGCAATTGTTAGCGTTAAGTATAGAAAAAAATTCTTACGTGTATATAAGTAATCCAACCAAAAAAGTAACAGAGTATTACAATAGTCTCAAGTAAATAAATATAATATATGAAAGGGGGTATGGTAATATTCGTAATTTAATCAACATAATTGAAGCATATTCAGAAAGCAAAGTTCGAATCAGTTTGGGTTCTGCATCTCGTTATCTTCATAAGTTTGCATCTCAAATCGGATGGGTTCTTACTAATACCGCTAAATCTCGGGTATCAATGTCTACTTATCAATCATGGGAACATCCCAATTACGTCGATGATGACGGGGATACCATTATTGTTAAAATTAGATTTTCCGATCATCCTTTACCACTATCATATTCGCAACCAGATTTTGACGTTCGATCAACGATGGCTGATACTGGAAGCCATGTTGCTAGTGGTGGTTGGTATGACGCTCTTAGATATTTGTGCGAATTGACGAGCACCCAGATACCATTGGCTGCAACTAATGCTATCAATGGTGTAGCGAAATCAAAACATACCAAAGAAATAAATTCACAGAAAAGATTACTTACTCATATGGAAAAGAGATTACATGAGTGGGAAAAGGCAGTAAATAATGGTGAGGCAAAAGCATCAAAGTCATCATCAGGAAAAACATGGAAACTAGATGCTTTGGGGCATACTGTGTTTATAAATCCCCCAACCAATATACTTTATTCAGAAAAGGCTGTTATTGATGCAGCTTTAAATGATATGAGGAATAGTATTGACGACCAAAAAACCAAAATAACGGATATGATCTCGAACACTCAAGTGGGTTGATTGTCCCATAGGACATTAGCATTTTTTCGTGCATCATCGTATTCTTCTTGGGTCATTTTGAACCATTTCATTTTGTAATTAACATTTCTTTGAATCGGAACTTGAAGTGCTTTTCTTGACCATATTGGTGAAGTTACGACCATAACTTGAACATGGTTTCGAGTATCATTGCTCCACGACTTTACAATTTCACCAACCTTAGCAGTTGCAGTATTAACACTGAGAAGGGCGAATGCATAAAGACCATCGTTTCTAATTCTAGCAACCACAGCAACAGGTTTAACTGTTTCGTTTTTCAATTGAAGGCCAGATATATTATCAGTTAGAGGAATATCTATTCCTGTTCTGGCTGACAACTCTCTTCTTTTTGCGAGGAATTGTGCGCCATGATTAGCAATGACATCATTTCTGATGGCAACATCATACACATGTATCATTTCATGGAGTAGAATAGGTTCATATTCTTCTTTAGTGCGGACATAAGTAGTATCGAAAGACATTACCATAGTATTTGGTATATAGGTTTTTTTACCTTTTACGGTTGCGGCTGTAAATTCAACGACTGCGCTTGCGCGTTTTAATTTCTTCCACCTAATTGGTATTTGGGGGAGTTCTCCTTTGAAATACCGATTATTAAATTCTTCGTATTTGTGCTGAATATGGGACAGTATAGGATCGGACATGGAACTATTTATAGTGCCAACTAATTTTTTTGAAATAATATAATATATTGCGTTTAATTCCGACGCAATACCCCTTTTCGAAAAAATAGGTCAAACCATCAAATTCGATTTCATGTCGTGGATTAGAGGAGAACGATAAGTTGACTATAATTTTAGTAAGCTCTCTGTTACCATTTAATGATAAGATTGGAATATTGTCTATCATCTTATTCATTTCGACTATACAATTTTCATCAAACTTATTCATCGAAAATCAATCTGGCGATATGTTTGGAATAATATTGGATGACATTTGTTTTTGACCATTTTACTAACAATTCATCTTTTAGGCTTATAACGAAATTATATTTCATCACTGAGTATATAGAAACTACTCCAGTGATTGTATCACCAACAACACCATCTCTTATTGTTGGATTGAATGAAATCAATATTCCATTGGTGTGATAGGTATGATGATCATGCGAAATAGGCAAATTAACGAGAAGGGATTCGAGGATGTGGATGGTTCTCGGTTCAACATCCATTAATGATTTTCTAAAATTATCTTTTATGTTTTCGTCTATTTTCAACATAATCAATAACCTTACGGGAATAATATAGGATATAATCAGTATACCATTTAGTTATCAACAAGTCATTATCAGTAAATACAATATTAAAGTTATAAGAAATTGAATTGAGACGGAGTCTACCGCTATACTCGTTTTTATTTTCGGTGTATTGTATGGAATCTATATAAATTTCACCAAAACTATACCAATCCGCCATATCGAAATTGATTTCACCAAGCAATACTACTCTAAAAAAAGAAGTTACTTCACGAAGGTATGGGCCAATATCCCTAATAAATCTTTTTCTTACTTTGTCATTTACCACGGTATGCCCCAGAACCTCCGGTTGGAGGAGTGTCAACGCGCTTTTCAAAGAACTTACCAGTGGGACCGCATCTCTCGCGAAAGTGCCACCAGCGGTGTGTTGAGCGCTCACTATGGCACCAAGAAACCTTAGTCGTTATCCTATTTCCGCGAACAGGATCGGTCGAGATTTTACTAAACCTTTTGCATCCAAAATCAAGATAGATGTGATGCCATATGCGAAATTTACAGTCAACACACGTTGGTATTTCAGAACTAGAATCCATTATTGGGAGTCGTCTTTAATACTTATCACCACCTCGTGTTTGACAGTTTTTCCAACAGGGGTTGTTAAGTTGGTCGTTATGACTTTCCCACATTGGACATAATATATGTGACTCGTCTGGGCCTCAACATTTCGAACTGTCCCCGCAAATCCAATGGAACATCCTTCTGGGAGGTTTTCCGAGGCAATTTCCATATCATATTCTTGTTGTTTCTTTTGCTCCTCAATGGAGTCACATGCCGACAATAACACCGAAGTTGCCACCAATAATATTAACTTTTTCATAATATTAATCCTTCTTGTAGACGAAATATCCGATTTTATACAAATCCTTGAGGGCCGACAGAACAATGCGATGATTGATGTCGATATCGCTTGGTGTGCCAACCATCCACGCATCAACAGCAATATCTTTCACAATATTCCACCGCATACTGTCATCTAACACACCTTTAAATTGTGGTTTGATTGTTAAGATGGCGTCGTTCAACGAATCTCGGTCATACGGCGTATAGGCATCTTCCTGATTGTTTTCTTCCACAACAGGTTCCGGTTTCAATTGTTTGATGGCCGTAAGGGTAGAGTTTACAACAGACAGTAACTCCATGATGTTAACCGGATTCGATTTTGACATCTGGGCTGCAACCAATTCAGAAATAATCTGCTCTGAAGTTTTTGTTTTTTTGGTTTTATCCAAAAATGGTGAGAGATCACCGATTGCAGAAACCAAAGCAGTAATAAGGTCAATATTCATTTTGGTAGTCCCATTTCATTTTGTCACCATCTAATAACACAATATTATTTTCAAGCAAGCGTTTTCTGATGTTGTCAGCTTTTTCATAATCCCGTTCATTACGAAATTTCTCTCGCAATGTGATTAGCTCATCAACCTCATCATTTGATAAGGTGATGGATATAGGTTTAGCTTCGTTTCGAATTATTTCTTTTGTTAAGTTATTAAAATCAATACCTAACATTTCATGAACGGTCTTTAATGCGGTGGAATTGTTCTCTTGTTTCAATATTTTTTCAACGATGGTTAGTGCCAGAGGCGTATTCAAATCGTTTTCCATCGCAGAGATAAATTCATTTAGTAACGCCCCCAAGTCATCTTTGAATTTTTCTGTAGTGGAAACCATTCGCTTAAGTCTTTTTTGAGCAGCGAATACATTATCCCAACTAAATTCCATTTCAGAACGATAGTGAGTTTGTAAGCACATCAGCCGATAAGACAGTGGATGAACACCAGCATCCACGAGAGATTGCAGTGTTAGAAAGTCACCAGCCGATTTTTTCATTTTCTCGCCATTGTCGATGAGAAAATTATTATGCATCCAATATCGAGCACCACTTTCTTCGGGATGATTCAGTGCTTCGCATCCACATGCGGCCATGTTTTGAGCGATTTCGTTAGGATGATGAACTTCTTTATGATCGATACCACCAGTATGGATATCAAACGGAAAACCCAACACTTCTTTGGACATCACGGAACATTCAAGATGCCAGCCTGGTGCGCCTTTTCCCCAAGGAGAAACCCATTCCATTTGTCGCTTCTCACCTACGGGAGTGCTTCTCCATATAGCAAAATCAGCAGGATTTCTTTTACCATCAACTGTGGCTATTCGAGCATTTCCGTGATCTTTGAAGCCAGCCATTTTATCATAACCAGAAATAAGAGAAGTATCGAGATACAACCCACTGGGTATATGATAACAATATTGTTCTATTGACTTACCAAATTCAATCATTTCTCCAATAAAATCGGTAGCAACCGCCCAGGCATCTGGTTCTTTATTGTTGAGAGCGAAAAAGTCTTTCTTGAAAGCATCAGTAAAATATTGAGATATATCCCAAATATTTTTTCCATTAGCAGATTTTTCCATTTTATCATCACCATTATCAGCATCATCTGTTAAATGACCGACGTCAGTAATATTGATAACATGCGTCACATTATATCGGTGCGATAGTGTTCTATTGAGAGTATCTGAGAAAACATATGCTCTCAAATTACCAATATGAGCATAATTATAAACAGTTGGCCCGCATGTATACATGCGGACCTCTTCTCTGTTGATAGGAGAAAACTGCTCAATTTGCTTCGATAGGCTATTGTATAATTTCATAGCCTATCACTACTTTATTCCTCAGAATTGTCAAGGATACTCTTTTAGCTTCACCAAATTAATGTGGGAGAATGCGCAACTATTCTCTTACAAGGCGGGGTCCATAAATGGTTCCTTCGCTCAGTTATTCCACGAATAACCACCACACTATCTCTTTCTGGTGTTCCAAAGATTGCGCGCTTCATCTTCGGTATCGCAACGATATGTTGCCACCCCACAAGCGCACATTACGCGCCACGCATCTTCGGAATAGGTAGACTTGACTGGAACTGGTTTTGTTTTGGAACAACACCATGGATTCGGACAAGACTCAAGTTTGTCTACCATTTATTTCGTTGTCACACTTGCGCCAAATTCGGCGGCAACCAATCCAGTTTTCATATTATAGGTTCGAATCGCTCCATACATTGGAGGAATGATGGCCATAATAGTTCCACCGATGGTAGACCAAAGTTGTTCATCAACGACGCCTTTGGTAACCAAGAACGTTCCTATCATTGTTATCATATATCGAACAATCACCATAATGGTGTCTATTTTTGGGGTATTCGTGGTTACCACCATCCCATTTTCTGTTTTAGCACCAATACTGGCCAATAAACTTTTAATCGTTTCCCACATGTTCAATTCCTTCTTCCTTACTTTCTTGCAAAGACTTATACCATTCTTTGCGTTGTTTTCGTTCTTTGATAAATGCGCGCAATTGCTCGTCTGTGAATGCTGTTAATATTTCCCGTAGAGGGGTATTGAACACGCGTTCGGGGATATTCTCCGAATGATATGGTTTGCCACCTGCTGAGCGATAGTCGTTAATGTATACACATCGATTTCCAACACATAAGATTTCAATATGTTCATCGCATTTTGGATTAGTCGGCAGTTTTGTGTTTTGGCTTTCTTCCACGGCGCGCTCCTTGAATTGGAATATCATTACCATCCGGATCAACCATATAGTTTTCAGCAAATCGTTCTGGTATCATACCATCTATATTCAATATTTCATCAGGGTCGAATCGATGAATCCTCCCGTCTGTTGTCGATATGCCTTCCAAAACCAGTTGTCCAGATTTTGGTTTCCTCATCAGTTTCCGAATGGTAAATGTTTCTATTATATCACACTTTTGTAGATGCCCGACCGTAGGCGCAACATCGTTTATTTCGACTTCGGATGTATTATTAAATAGTCCCCTCTCCCAAAGGGACAGTAACAAATGTTCATTCATTTTTTTCTCAGTTATTTTTATGTTTTAGAGATTGTTGTTTTTTTATTGTTTACATTCGACTATTTTTTCAATTTCGTCTCCTAATGCCAGTTTCGCCATGAACAGGTCAGATTCATCACTTACAAATAGAAGTCTTGACGAGGAGCCATAAGAATATGACGAATCTTTAAAGACGACCATCGCAACTCGATTATCTAGATTCTCATAATCTCGGCTTTTTTTCATTTCTATCCTGAAACGATATTTACCGAAGAAAAGTTTCCGAACTAACACATTCTTGTTTCGATATTCGAATAACATATTATGTGCATTATCATCATATGGAATACTATACTCTGAAAAAAGATGTGGGGTATTGGTTAATAACGAAACCAACTGCTCCTTTTTAGAAAGATAAAAGGTAACGGATTTTGAATGCGTGGTGTATTCATAAGGTATAAGGAAAGCAGTTTTATTTCCGTCGATGACCGTTTCGACATGCCTTTTAACTTTTTCCTTATACTCTACCTTCAACCTATTCCGCACAGGAACGTATTTCAACCATCCTGTATTTGCTCCACCTTCGTGTTTCAGGTATTCCTCTCTAGTTTCCTTGAGGTAAGCATCATAATAGTCATCTTTATACGGAGATTTTACGGAATATGCGAATTCACCATAGAATAATTTTTGCGTATACTTTTGCTTTAAACCATTCGGAGCCAGCATCTTATGTCCTTGTTGTTATTATTATTTCATCATTAGCTACATCAATTTTCAAGCGGTCTCCGTTATTAACCTCCTTAGATATAATCATTCGCGCTATCGGGGTTTTTATGGCCTGAGTGATCACTCGCTGCATTGGCCTTGCCCCCATCAGAGGGTCATAACCTTTCGTTGCGATCCAGTCCATAGCTAATTTTGTAACAAGAATTTTTATGTTACGGTCTGAAAGTTGTGCCTTCATCTCTCCAATAAATTTATTCGCGATTGAAACAACAACTTCCTTACTCAAGTTTTTGAATGGAATGACAGCGTCCAAACGGTTTCTGAATTCAGGAGTGAATAATGCTTTCACCGCTTTATCATCATCACCCTCGCGTGTTGCCGCTGCAAAACCCATTGTATTTTTGGACATCTCTGCTGCGCCGACGTTCGAGGTCATGATTAAAATCACATTCCTGAATGATATCCGTTTTCCTGTGGTATTTGTTAAACTACCATCGTCCATGACTTGCAATAGAATGTTGAACACATCAGGGTGAGCCTTCTCAATTTCGTCAAGAAGAAGCACACAGTGTGGATTTTCTTCAATAGCATTGGTTAACAAACCGCCACCACCAGCATCAAATCCAACATACCCAGGAGGGGCACCAATCAACTTCGAAACCGAATGCTTCTCCATATACTCGGACATATCGAACCTGATAAGCTTTGTCCCCATTGTTTCAGCCAACTGTTTGCAGACTTCCGTTTTACCTGAACCAGTTGGGCCAGTTAGCAAATAGCTACCATAAGGTTTGTTCGCATCACGAAGCCCCACTTGTGCTACAAAAATAGCATCAGTCAGAATATCAACGGCATGGTCTTGCCCAAACACTGACAATTTCAAATCAGACGATAATGTCGATAATTTATCGGTTATGTCCTGCTTGATATTTTTTTGCGGTATTTTCGAAAACTTTGAAATTTCAGTTTCGATTGCTTCGACATCAATAACGGCTCCGACAAGTCCAGCCGATGTTGCCCGAGCACCAGCCATGTCAATTATATCAATTGCTTTATCTGGTAACAATGCATTTGTGATATACCGACTAGACAACTCTACCGCTGCGTCTAAGGCTTCTTTGGTATACGAAACATTATGATGCTTTTCGTATGTTCCTTTTAACCCTTTGAGGATTTTTTTAGTATCAGCAACAGATGGTTCTTCGACCATGATTTTGCCGAATCGTCTAGCAAAAGCACGGTCCTTTTCGAAATGTTGACGATATTCGTCAAAGGTCGTGGAACCGATACAACGGAGTTTACCATTCGAGAGTGCTGGCTTGATAAGATTTGCGGCATCTGTGGAGCCTTGTGACACAGAACCTGCACCCATCATCATGTGTATTTCGTCAATGAACAAGACAGCGTTGGGTAGATTTTCCATAGCTATTAAAATTTGGTTCATTCGTTCTTCAAAATCGCCACGGAATTTGGTTCCAGCGAGAAGTGCTCCAAGATTTAGAGACCATATTACCGTATTTTTCATGGCAACAGGTACTTCACCATTGATGATTAATTTAGCCATACCTTCAACGATGGCTGTCTTACCAACACCAGGCTCACCAATAAGTATTGGATTATTCTTCTTTTTTCTGCAAAATATTTGGATAGCTTTATCGACTTCTTCGCGACGTCCGATTAAAGGATCAATTTTTCCCTCAGCCGCCTGTTTATTCAGGTTGGTTGCGTATTTTGCTAACACAGACGACGCATCCGTTGGTGTTGATTGTTTCGTGGCGGCGCTACCAGCATTGTTTAGGTATCGACGGACTTCCTCAATGTTCATCCCAATTGCCATCAAGAAATAATTGGCTGGACACTGGTGGTCGGGATTTATTTCCAAAATGGTGAGTAAAATATTGATGTATGGAGATGGTATTGGGTATAACATACCTCTACCAGCCGTAATGAACACAACCTCCTCAAATTTGATAGATGGAACCGGATCTCTATCCGTGCTTTCCAATAGAGGATTTTTGAAAAAGTTTTCAAGGTCGTTTTTAACAATGTTAATGTCATATCCCAAGAAGCCAAATAAATCTTGGATAGATTTATTCTCAATAACCACAGCTAGTAAATGTTCTGCCGTTGAATATTCGTGCTTTAGTTCTTTGGCTAGCACCAAAGCCTTGTTGATGATGACTGCGAGTTGCTCGTTAACTTCTGGGGTATCGCTCATTTTTCACCTTTTCTGTGTTAGTCAGATAACGATAAACCCAAAGTTTTGAAAATGCAAAATATATTTTTTTTATATTTGCGTCCAACCCTTCTTGCCACGTTTTGTAACGAAACATTGCCCAGTGTTGAAACAACGGCAAGTATAATCTACCCCATTATCACCAACGATGTGCCCGTGATAAGTAATATCATTTACTGTCCGAGTAACTCTCGTTTGTGGAGGAAATCTGCCATCCATAAATCGATTGTTTGCTTCTACATTTGTTGCAATAGCATCTTCATCGATAAAATCTGTTTTGAGGATAGTTTTGATGAAGCCATCAGGTCTAGTGACATAGACCAGACCATCTTTCTGAAACAGACAAGGGGCTACTTCAACAGCATTATCAAGCTGGCTTTTGATTTCAGTTTCTAATAAATCGACGTCCAAGCCTTTATGCCGTTGTAGATACCGAATCATAGCATGGTCACTGATTGTTACTTGTTTATCATTTCCCCTGCGGATTTGTTTTTGGATAAAATTTTCATACCCATCAAATTCCACATCGCTTTCCACGACGATATTTTTATTCTTACGAGTGTCGATTTGTGATTGAATTGCTTTTTCTCGATACCGCATCTTGGCCAAAAATAACCCAAGTTGCGATATCGCTTTATTCAAGGTGACCTTTTCGCGATGAAGGTCCGAATCCACTCATCTTGGAAATTTTCACAATCAAATCCTAATTCCAAATATCCATTTATATGGGTTGTAAAGCTCCCACTAAGAAGACCTTTAATCAATTCCTCTTTAGAGTTCAAGCCAATTAACCTTTCTCCACTTGCATATGTATTAACATAAATCTGTGTCCATTCAGTTTTCGGAATTTTGAATTCATAATCGAAGTTGATAGGTGCTACATATCTGAAAATACCAGATGGTTTGTAATTATCTCGAAACAAAACTGGTACGGAGTAAACAGTTAAGATTTCCCCATCAATATATAGTTTTCCTTTTACGATGATAAATTCCTAACCAATGATAGTTTCTCTAATTGCTCGTCTGATAATGTTTCAAAAATTGGTTCTAATGATATATACAAATTACCCATACCACCACGCATATCAGGCATACCTTCACCTTTAACTGCGATATATGATTGTGGGTGGCTATTGGCAGGAATGGTCACTGTTTTGGTTCGAGCATCCAATAATGTTATTTCTATTTCTTTTCCTAGCATCATATCAATAACATTTATCGGGACTCTCATATGGAGATGCTCTTGGCTCCTCGCAAAAACAGCATCGGGTATCTCCCTAATGTTGATAATAAGGCTCCCTCTTTGATTATCTAAATATCCACCCTTATTGGGTATAACAAACTGCTGACCATTGATTGTTCCAGCGGGCACTTCGAAATCAACAATTTCATCAGCAGTGCGAATTTTTACAAAACAGCCATTCCGTATTTGCAACAAGGTCAGGTCGATATTCGCCCAAATATTGAATTGTTGTTGCTCTTGAAACCGTCTAAACATATCACCAAAAATATCCTCAGCCGACCTGTTTTGTTGGCTCTGATGAGTATTTCTTGGTTTATCACCTCTTAAGGAATCATAAGCATCTTGAATCTCTTGAAATCGTGCTTTGGCATTCTCAGATGGATCGACATCCGGATGATATTCTTTCACCAGTTTTCTATATGCTTTTTTTACTTCATCCGACGAAGCGTTTTCTGAAATTCCAAGGACCGTATAAGGGTTCATTCAACACCTAAACATTTTGCTATTTCATCATTCGATTTTTTGTTGTTGACCGCATCACCAACACATTCATAAATCGTTATAACGGTATTTAATTGATGGGCAACGTCATTGTATGCCATGTCGGCGGCGATGGCGTCATTTTGTTGGCATTCGAAGGTTTCACAAGATAGTGGCGGCAACGGTCCAGCTTTTTTTCCATATTCACCTAAAGATGGTATTTGGACAGGTTTCACTTCACCCAAGTCATCAACAGTTCCGATGTCCCCTATTGGCTTTGGACCTTCTTTTACGTCACATGCCATCAAGGCCAAAACACTAAAAATTATTGCATATTTCTTCATATTACTCTCCATTCGGTCCAAGTGCTCTGATAGCATTACGATTATCGATTACTTCTTGTGGTAAATCACAAGTAGTGCCATCTCTATCGATAAAAATTTTCTTAATATTGGTTTTGTATTCCGTTTCCTTAATGATGCGTTGATTGGATTTTTTCTTCTGAAGGTCTTTATAATCATCAGTCAAGTCGGCCAAATCCTCAGTCTTTTTAGCATTTTCGTCATTGGCAGCACCAATCCTTGCTCTGAACTCATCTCTGGCTTTGTTGTAACCCTCAACACGGCTTTGTTCTATAAGGTTGTCCCGATAGTCTGTCCACTTATTTTTAGCATACACATACGCACCAACAAGAGCGACAACAATTACGATATATTTCCAGTAAGGTTTCAAAAAACCACCTGCTATTTTTAAAAATCCAAATATGGTTGAAATCACACCCATTTTATTTCTCCTTGTTTTTGTGTATTTAGTCTTAATCCAAGAAGCCCCCATTCCTTTAGGTGCGTGGGATGAATTGGATTTCAATTAAATCAACATAAATACATATGTGAAACAATATCGTCGCCTTAATTACCGATTATACCCATCCAAAGAGCAAGAACAAATGTTCGCTCAAGTAATTGGTAATGTTAGATACGTCTGGAACCACTTCCTTACCGTAAATATTGACGAATACAAAGAAACAAGTAAATTCATATACTACAAATCTGGTATGTCTAAACAACTAACCAAACTGAAAAAAGAAAAAGATTTCCTTTCTACGCATACCGCTGCGCATGCACTGCAAAATTCAATTATGGACTTGGAAAAAGCAATCAAGGCGTCCTATAACCCAAATATGGATGCCGGATTCCCGAAATACAAATCCAAATATAGACCCCATTCTTTCCGAATAGACCAAGTTAATAACCACATAAAAATAAACGACAAGTCAATCGTTATACCAAAAATAGGCGAAATAAAAGCAAAAATACATCGAGAAATATACGGTTGCCTTAAAGCAATATCAGTCTATAAAAAGAACAACAATTGGGTTATTTCCTGTATAGTAGAAATAGAAACAAATACCAGAGACTTCAATCTGAATAATTCTGTTGGTATCGATACAGGTATCGATACCTTCGCCACATTATCCGATGGAACATATTATAAACCAGAAAATAATTATCGAAAAGCCGAAAAGAAATTGAAGAGATTGCAGCGGGCATTAAGCCGCTGCAAAAAAGGTAGCAAAAACAGACAAAAACAAAGACTTAGATTAGCAAAACAACACGAAAGAGTAGCAAATAAGAGAAAAGACTTCCAACATAAATTAAGCACATCTATAGCCAAGGAATATTCTGTAGTCTTCGTTGAAGACTTGGGGTTAGCTGATATGAAGGAAGGGAAACATGCGAAGTCATTGAGCGATCAGGGAATAGGGGCATTTGTTAACATGTTGATGTATAAGACAAATGTTGTTAAGATAGATCGTTATTATCCTTCGACGAAGACATGCAGCGCATGTCTGTCGGTAAAGGATGTGATGCCGACTAGTATACGGATATATGAGTGTGAATGCGGATTAGACATGTGTCGCGATTTAAATGCAGCTATTAACATAAAAAGAGTAGGGCAGGAACTGCCCGAACTCCTTCAAGTAATTGGAGAAACGCCTGTGGAGACGAAAGTCGATGAATCAGGAAATCAAGCGCATAATCGAATGGGAAGCCCCGTTCCTTTAGGTGCGGGGTAGTTCACGTATAAATAAACCATGCGATATATTAATTTGACAGAAGCTTATTCGAGACAGAAAACATTAGATAATTATGGGGATCGCCTATCTAAAGAATTATCCGACGAATACAATTACAGCGACCATAAAACTACGCCTGAACAAGCCATCGAGCATTTCGAAGCTAATGACCCAACGCCGAAAAAAGCATATGTGAAACATTTTATCAGATGGTATCTCGATGGCTCATTGCAGCGTCTTGAGGATACTAGCAAGGCAACAAAACCGTTACAACTATACAACAAATTTCGTTTAAGGGATGATGTTCCGGATATCGCAACGATGACATTTGATGACTTGTTGGATTTGGGTGAAAAATTAGCATCTACAGCTTCTAACTCAGAAATATCAAAATCAGAAGAAGAGGAATTTTATAAGAACGGAAGTGCTCAATTATTGGTCAACAATGATGAATGGAAAGTAGTTATACCAAAGACTGAGGAAGCATCTGTATATTTTGGTAGAAATACACGATGGTGTACGGCAGCAACCGAAACAACAAATTACTTCGGATATTATAATAAGCAAGGAAAACTTTATATCATCCTGCAAAAAAAGCTTAACAAGAGATGGCAATTTCATTTTGAAACT
>JACCDZ010023802.1_pt1 | contig 15671 bp, 14 predicted proteins | sample 7449551 | NCBI WGS metagenome assembly JACCDZ01 (sample SAMN15323452, study PRJNA562643) | freshwater metagenome | isolation source: river surface water | place: USA:Blue River Watershed | collected 2017-08-18 | reverse complement strand
CATAGTTTCCAATTTCTTTGACAGATTGTGTATCGTATAGCCTTATGATTCGTATTACAGAACTGCGTTTGCCCATTGAGCATGCTCCAGAGGAGCTTGAAGCCGCTATCTTAAAGCGTTTGGGCATCTCTTCTAAAGATTTAGTTGATTTTATAGTTTTTAAGCGCAGCTATGACGCTCGTAAAAATATTGCCTTGGCCTTCATTTACACCATTGATGTTTCTGTAAAAAATGAAGAGGCTATTCTGACTCAGTTCGGACATGATCAACATGTGCGACCATCTCCTGACACAAGTTATCACTTTGTGACTCAGGCAAACAGTCAGTCAGACAATCCATTATCAGAACGACCTGTGGTGATTGGCTTTGGACCCTGTGGCATTTTTGCTGCTTTGGTTTTGGCTCAAATGGGGTTTAAACCCATTGTTCTTGAGCGTGGCAAACAAGTGCGAGAGCGCACCCAAGATACATGGGGTTTGTGGCGTAAAAATGTTCTCAACCCAGAATCCAATGTTCAGTTTGGTGAAGGCGGGGCTGGCACATTCTCGGATGGAAAGCTTTACAGTCAAATCAAGGACCCTAAGTTTTATGGTCGCAAGGTGATTCAAGAATTCATCAAAGCAGGAGCACCTGAAGAAATTGCATACGTTGCAAAGCCGCACATTGGCACCTTCCGCTTAGTGGGTGTTGTTGAAAAGATGCGCCAAGAAATCATCAGCCTGGGTGGTGAAGTGCGTTTTCAACAAAAAGTCACGGGCTTTGAGATCAAAGATGGTGAGATGGCAGGCATCCATTTGGAGAGTGGTGAAAAATTGGCCGCTCGTCATGTGATCATCGCGCTTGGTCACAGTGCACGTGATACTTTCAAGGCATTGCATGAGGCTGGTGTTTATATTGAACCTAAACCTTTCTCAGTTGGCTTTAGGATTGAGCACCCGCAATCATTGATTGATCGAGCCAGACTCGGACCGCACGCAGGCAATCCTTTGATTGGAGCAGCCGATTACAAGTTGGTACACCATGCCAAAAATGGCCGAGCGGTTTATAGCTTTTGTATGTGCCCTGGTGGAACCGTTGTGGCCGCCACTTCAGAAGAGAACCGTGTGGTCACCAATGGCATGAGTCAATACTCTCGTAATGAGCGTAATGCCAATGCAGGTATTGTGGTGAACGTTGATCCTGAGGATTACGGTGGTAGTGCTGAGAACCCCTTGGCAGGTATTGATTTTCAAAGAGCGCTTGAGTCCAAGGCATTTGAGTTGGGTGGCAGGAACTACGAAGCGCCTGGCCAATTGGTGGGGGACTTTATTGCTGGTCAGACATCGACTGAGTTTGGCAAGGTCATTCCATCTTATAAGCCAGGTGTTCATCTAACTGATTTGGCGCAAGCGCTGCCTGACTTTGTGATTGAGGCGATGAGAGAAGCTTTGCCTGCATTTGAGAAAAAAATCAAAGGCTTTGCCATGCACGATGCTGTTTTAACTGGCGTAGAAACCAGAACTTCTTCACCTTTGAGAATTACCAGAGGAAACAATTACCAGAGCTTGAACGTCAAGGGCTTGTACCCGGCTGGTGAGGGTGCAGGTTATGCTGGCGGTATTTTGTCAGCAGGCGTAGACGGCATCAAAGTTGCCGAAGCCTTGGCCTTGAATATGATTCAAAGCTAAGCTACATCAAGCAACTTAATTAGAGTTGAACTTTTTCTTGCGAAGCTTGTTCAGTGCGTAAATGCCATAGGCAATGATTGGGGCTGATGCTCCACCAATGAGTTCTGCTGGAACCATCAATCCCAATTCTTTGACGCCTTTGGCCATGTAGATGATCAAGCTCACTGCGTAGTAAGTTAATACTAAAACTGATAAACCCTCAACAGTTTCTTGCAAACGAAGTTGGATCTTGGCACGACGGTCCATGCTCGCCAATAATTCTTGGGTTTGGCTCTCATTCACAAATTCAATGCGTGTTCGCAAAATTTGAGTGGTGCGTGAGATTCGATCAGATAGTTCACGCAAGCGACGTTGAGTCCATGAGCAAGTGCTCATCGCTGGAGCAAAGCGGCGATCCATGAATTCGGATAAGGTTTGAACGCCAGGCAATGAAGCTTCGCTTAACTCTTCAAGATTTTTTGCAGTTAACTGGCTATATGCCTCAGCAGCAGTGAAGCGAAGGCCGTGCTCAGAAATCCACTCTTCGATTTTAGAGGCCAGGGTAGAGATGCGCTCCAAGAACTCACCATCTTGGTGAGTTGCCGCGCTCTCTTGATTTTGAGCCATAGAAATTTCTTTTGATAATTCTGATAGCTCTGCTTCAGCATTACGCAATGGACCCGATAAACTTTTTGCCACTGGAAACGCTAGCATTGAAGCCATGCGGTAAATTTCAACTTCAGTGATTCGACGCGCTACTCGACCTGCTTGGCGTGAACCCATGCCAGCATGAGGAACTAAAAAGGAGATATAGCCATCTTCATTGACTTGTAAGTCAGTCCATAACTGCGCTTTTTTTGAGATGAGGATGGTGCTGCCGATGAGTGTATTGCCTGAAAACAAATGAGACACTTCATCTGCCTCTTTGAAGAGGCCGCGATCTTCGAAGGCAATATCAATCGCAGATATTCTCAAGCCGCCTGCTTCATGCATTGGCTTGATTGTTAACTTGGCCAATAGTTCATTGATCTCATGCTCCAATCTAACTCTGCTCTTGATAGGAGCCTCTGTCATCAATTGGTCTTGCTGAATAATTGCTGAGATAGAGGAGAACTCACCATGAAGTTCCCATTTAATAATGACGCGCTGTGGTGCAGGTCTTAACTCAATGATGCGAAACGTTTGGCCATGATTTGGATCTATTGGCTGTTTCGATTGTTCGCTGATAGCATTGATCCAGTCAATTTGTTGTTGACGATCAGAACCTTTGAGTAAGAACGCTTGGTTGAGAATGCGATCTTTTGGCCACAAAGCAACAGGTGGTCTTGCATGCACCTCTTCATGAAGCACGGTTCTTAGTGGGTGATCGTATGGGCGCATTCCAGAGCTCTTTGAAATTATTTGGATTGAGTAATACTATCACTCAGTCATTAGTTAGATTCTTTTAATAACTAATGACTGTTAGTTGCTGATCTTCCAACTGCTCGTTGATTTGCTTTTAAGCCACCTTTGGCTTTCCATTCTTCAAAGCCGCCTTGCAAGATTCGTAAATTATCATAGCCTGCCATGCGCAAGGCAAAACCTGCTTGCGCGGATAAGCTGCCTGTGTTGCAGTAAATCAGAACTGGCTTGTTCTTGGGGATTTCATTGCGCTTATTCAACACTTGGCGCCACTCAATGTTCACCGCGCCTGGAATGTGGCTTTTATCAAATTGACCTTTATCGCGAGCATCAATGATGAACATCTTTTTATATTCTTCTTCTGGGATTTGCTCAGCAAAAATGACTCCACCACCATAGTCAACAAAATCAAGATAACCGGCCATTTCATCGATCACGATGGCTTTGTTATCGGCCATGGCCAATGAAGTGTTGAATGCAATCAATAGAGAAAGAAAAAATTTAAACATGATGATGAAAAATATATGAATTTTTTAGGATAAATAATCAATGAGCAAAAAAAATGGCTGGTAGATACCAGCCATCTTCATAAGAACAGCTTGGCTAATTACTTAGCGCCGTCCAAAATCCATTTAACAACTGTCTTAGCATCAGCTTCGCTGATTGCTGCGTTTGCTGGCATTGGGATTGGACCCCAAACACCTGAACCACCGGCTTTAACTTTTTTAGCTAACTTGTCAACAGCGTCCGCTTGACCTTTGTATTTAGCAGCGATGTCTTTGTATGAGGGACCAACTACTTTTTTGTCTACAGCGTGGCAACCCATACAAGCATTTTTGCTGGCGATTTCTTTTGATGCAAATGCTGGTGCAGACACCATCAATGCAGATGCTACTAATGCGCTAATCAATTTCATGTGTTCTCTCCAAGTGATTACAAAACTACTTAACTAAGGGAATTATAAAAATGACCGTTCAATTAGTTAAGAGGGTATTAATACTTAGTTGTTAGCAAAAACCACTAAGTGATTAGCACCTAAGTCGTTATTTTATCCAAACATTTTACTTTTCGCAGATTTATATTTTTTGCAATGATGTGGGCCAAATAAAGTAGATACAAACGACCTTAAGGTTTGATTTAAATCATGTTTTGTACGCTCAGTAACAGTAAGATGTGGGCTAGGAGATTTTATGAACAATATCAATCGATGGTTTCTTGGATTTGCTGCTTTGATGGGTGCAACAGCTGTCATGGCTGGAGCATTTGCGGCTCACGGCATTCAAAAAGTGATCCAAAACCCGTATTTGATTCAGGTGTTTCAAACAGCTGTGTTGTATCAAATGTTTCACACACTGGCTTTGCTGGGTGTGGTGGCTTTGATGACTCAGGGAAAGTCCAATAGAGCCCTCAGTGTTGCTGGGGTCCTCATGATTGTGGGAACTGTGCTTTTTTCAGGCAGTCTTTATGTCCTTGCCTTGGCTTCTTGGGCAGTTGGCATGATCACTCCCGTGGGTGGTTTCTTATTGATTGCTGGCTGGATTGCCTTGGGCGTAGCAGCAATTACTTATAAAAAATAATTAACTCAAGATTTGCAGATATTCACCCAAAATCGTGGGGGAATTAACCAATTTTATTTATTTATGCTAGATTAGAACCATGAGAGTTGCTACCAAAGGTCGTTACGCTGTTATTGCCATGGTTGATCTAGCGAATTTTTTCGCATCCGATCAGCCTAGCCAAACTTTGGCTTCAATTAGCTCAAGACAAAAAGTGTCTTTGAGTTATTTGGAGCAGTTATTTGCCAAGCTGCGACATGCTGGCTTGGTTGATAGCATGAGGGGTCCTGGCGGCGGCTATACCTTGGCCAGAAATCCAAAAGATATCTCTGTGGGCCAAATCATTTTGGCAGTGGATGGCATCATGCCTGAGCAGCAAGATCAACAATTGGCTTGCCACGCACTATGGGATACCTTGCATCATGAAATGCTGGGTTACATGAACTCCGTATCACTCTTTTCGTTGTTAGATCCTGAAACAGCCAAACAAATTGCGGCTGGTGTTAAATCAGGCAAGACCCAGTTTGAAGCTGTTGCAAGTACTTCATTGAAGAAAAAGGCTAGCAAAACAGCCGCTAAAGCACCTGTTCTGAAAAAGAAAGCAAAGCCAGGCCCGGTGGTGAGCTCAGTATTTAACTGGGGCTCTTATTTACTCAAGAAAAAGAAAACAGCCTAACTGTTCTTGTTTGTTTTCTAGTTTGATCAAGAACGCCCTTCCAATTTTTACGCGCAAGCAGGTTTTCTCTTTCCTGTGTAATATCACCAGAGCTTAATCAAGGGTGTCATGAAAGAAATCGAAGTCAAAGTTGCTTGGCAGGGTCAAAGTGATTGCCAAAATTGCTCAATACGAAGTTCAGTCTTATTTGCTGAATTAAATGAGGATGATTTTGCCAAGATTCATGCTCCCATTGATGATTTCCATTTTGAAGCTGGCGCAAAAATATACGAGCAATCTGCCCAAGGTCAGCATGTCTTCACCTTGCGCAAAGGCTTTATCAAATTGTTGCACCTCAATGAGGATGGTACAGAGAGAATTGTTCGCCTGATCAAGCAAGGTGATTTATTCGGTATGGAAGCTCTGTTGTCAGCCCCTCATGAAAATGCCGCAATCGCTTTGACTTCTGTGCACCTTTGCCGCTTGCCAGCAAGCTTAATTCTTAGTTTGGGTGAAGAGTCTCCGCGGTTACACCGTCAAATGATGAAGAAATGGGGTGAGGCATTGTCTCAATCTGAAACTTGGTTTTCACAGCTCAATACTGGACGAGCTGATTTGCGGATTGGCCGATTTTTATTGGCTTTGGCCAAAGAAGAGAATGGCCTAACGCGTTCACCTTTATTCAAGCGTGAAGACATGGGCTTAATGATGGATATCAAGTTGGAGACTGTGAGTCGATCTTTGGCAAGTTTGAGCGAAAAAAATCTTATCACGGAAGTCTCACGATCTTACGTCAACATTCCCGACCTAGAGAAACTCAAGAAATTCTGTCAGCAGGGTGCTTGAGCTAAAAATTTCAGCTCAAGATTCCAATCAAGACCCTTGCCAACGGGGCGGTCTTTTTTCACCAAACGCTTGAACACCTTCCTTAAAGTCAGAGCTGCCGTAGCAGGCTTTGATCAAATCATCACAATCAGGTAATTGATGTTGATGGATTCGGCTGATTGTCAGCTTAGATGAGCGAATGGTTAAGGGTGCTAAATGCATGACTTTTTCAGCCATGGTTCTGGCAATTGATTCAAGTTCTGTACCATCCGCCACAGTGTGAATGTAGCCAGAGGATAATAATTCATCAACTTTGATCAGTTCTGCCAATATCAACATTCGTTTGAGTGTTGGGATCCCTAAGTGGGCCATTAATCTTGCAATATTGGTTGGCGATAAACAATTACCGACTGTTTTGGCAATCGGTGCGCCAAAGCGTGCGCTTGGATCGGCAATTCTAAAATCACAGGCGGTCGCAATTGCGAGACCACCACCAACAGCCAAGCCATCGATGATCGCAATGGTTGGTATCGGCAGTTGTTCTAGGGCATCAATGTGAAGATCAATCAATGCTTCGTAGTCAATGCCATCCTGACCATCTTTGAATGATTTGAATTGTTCAATATCAGTGCCTGAGACGAAGGACTGACCGCCAACGCCGCGCAAAATAACTGCTTTGATGGTTTTGTCAGTGTGAAGTTTTTCACAAATGGTTTTTAGATCGCCATACATCGACCAGGTCATCGCGTTTCTAGCAGCAGGGCGATCAAAAGATACCCACGCAATCGCACCATCAATCTTTAGATGAACTTTTCCTGATGCGTCCGGGTTAACTGTATTTGCATCGCTCACGAATCATTGCTCCACTGAAAACGCGCCGTCTTGTTCAAATACTTTGATTTGATCAGCGGTAAATCCTGCTTCTTGTAAAACCTCGTGAGTGTGTTCGCCGAGCAAAGGAGGGTGGCGACGAACTTGTTGAGGTGTGCCTTGCATCTTTACAGCAAAACCAATGTTTGGAACTTTGCCTTCTAATGGGTGATCAATTTCTATCTTCATTTGACGATGTTGGCCGTGCTCGCTGGCAAAGGCTCTTGGGTAGTCCAAGATTGGACCTGCTGGAATACCTTTGGCCAATAACTCATCAATCCAAACATCGGCATCTTTGGCTGAAAAAGACTTTTCTAGTTCATCGATGATGTATTCACGATTGGCTAAACGATTTGAAATTGTTTTGCAGCGATCGTCATTGAATAAATCATCGCGCCCCAAGATCTCACATAATTTTTGCCAAAGCTTGTTATTCGTTGCGCCCATCACAAAGTATTCATTCTTTGCTTTGACGGCTTGGTAGGGTGCGCTCATACGATTGGCGGTGCCTAAAGCAACGGGTGGTTTACCTGTGCCCCAATACTCAGCGGTATCCCAGATTGAGAAAGCTAAAGCTGAGTCAAACAATGAGGCGTCAATGTATTGACCTTGCCCTGTATTCTTAGCGCCAATGTAGGCTGACAAAATGCCATAAGTCGCAAATAGTGCGCAACCGATATCCGCCACTGGCACACCCGCTTTGACAGGTCGGCCATCGCCATGACCCGTCATGGCCATCACGCCTGACATTGCTTGAGCCATCAAGTCAAATCCTGGGCGATCTGCCCAAGGACCGCTTTGGCCAAAGCCAGAGATGCTGGCATAAACCAAGCGAGGATTAATTTTGCTTAAAACTTCGTAAGAAACACCTAATTTTTTCATGACTCCTGGTCGATAGTTTTCCACCAAGATGTCAGCATCTTTGACTAATTCAAAAAGAATTTTTTTGCCTGCATCAGATTTCAAATTGATCGTGATGCTGCGTTTATTGCGATTCATGTTTAAAAAGCCCATGCTATCCGGGCCTTTCATTTTGAATCCCATCGCGCCCCGTGTTTGATCCCCAGAACCTGGAGGTTCTATTTTGATCACATCAGCCCCCATGTCTGCCAATAGCATGCAGGTGTATGGGCCAGCCATTACTTGGCTGATGTCTAGAACTTTCACGCCCACCAGGGGCAGTGGGCGTGAAGTGACTCCAGTTTGAGGTGATGTCATTACTCAGCCTTTACGTTCAACTCTTTTACAAGTTTTGAGTACTTGGTGAGTTCGGCCTTCAAGAATGCTGAGAACTCATCTGGTGTTTGAGGGCCAGCTGTTTGCAAACCTTGCGCATCCAAGGTTGTTTTGTTCTTTGGATCGTTCATAGCAGCACGAACCGCAGCATCAATTTTTGCAACCATGTCTTTAGGCATATTTTTTGGACCCATCACTGAGTACCAGTTAGTCACTTCAAAACCTTTGATGCCTACTTCTTCAAATGTTGGAACATCTGGGAGAATTGACAAACGCTTCGGTGTTGAAATAGCCAAAGGCTTTAATTTGCCAGCGCGAATGTGTGGCAATACTGGTGGCAAGGTGTCAAAGTTCATGTTGATCTGACCAGCCATCAAGTCAACAATCGCTTGACCACTGCCTTTGTATGGCACGTGATTCATTTGAACTTTAGCAATCTTTGAGAACAAAGCGCCAGCCAAGTGCTGTGTGCTACCGATACCTGATGAACCGTAAGTCATTTGACCTGGATTGTTTTTTGCCAAGCTAATGAGTTCTGGAATATTTTTTGCAGGAATTGATGGATGTAACACTAGCACGTTAGGTACATAGCCAACATAAGTGATTGGTGTGAAATCTGTACCAGCATTAAATGGTACTTTTGGTAAAACAAATGGAGCGATCGCATTTGAATTTGAGTGACCCATCAACAATGTGTAACCATCTGCTGGAGACTTGGCAACTATGTCTGCACCAATCGTGCCAGCAGCACCAGATCTGTTTTCAATGATGATGTTTTGACCCAAGATCTCACTCATTTTTGGAGCCAAGGCACGCGCCACAATATCTGTGCCGCCACCTGGAGCAAAGCCTACTACCAAACGAATTGGTTTTGTTGGCCAAGCTGCTTGAGCTAAAACTGGGGATGCCAGTACTGAAGTTGTTAATGCAGCCACAGCTGTGGCAATGATTTTACGTCTTGTGTTCATGATCTCTCCTCGTTGAACAATGATTACTACAGTTCTAAAAACTTACCCTTGCTTCTAGTTACATCAAACTACAAATACATAAGTACGAAAAATTAAAACTTTTACAGCAATACAAAATCAAACAAACACTAAAAATCTACTTCAAATGCATTTCCAAAATTCGTGCCACGTGCAATGCTTCTCTGTCAGCGCCATCTTTGATTTGATGGCGACAGCTTGAGCCATCAGCCAAAACAATCGCATCAGGCGCTTGGCGAATCGCAGGCAGTAATTGCAACTCAGCCATTTGCAAAGAAACTTGATGATGTTCACTTTCATAACCAAAGCTACCGGCCATGCCGCAGCATGAGGACTCAATCAATTGTGGTTGAGCCTGCGGAATCATTTTGAGTAATGTGATGATTGGTTTAACGGCATCGAACGACTTTTGATGGCAGTGACCGTGCAACAAGATTTGTTGCTCACAAGCTTTAAGTTCTGGAGCAAAGCGACCAGCATTTGCTTCTGAGACTAAAAACTCTTCAAAGGTCTGACTGCCTTTGGCCAATGTCTTGGCTGAATCACCAAAGCCCATCACCAAAAATTCATCGCGCAGAGTCAAAATACAAGAAGGCTCCAAGCCAATGATTGGAATATTCTTATCTGTGTAGCGCGAGAAAGTATTCAATAATTCTTGTGCGCTGGCACGAGCCTCATCCACCATGCCGCTGGCCAAATAAGTTCTACCGCAGCAATAGTGACCTTGTTTTTTCTGCGGTATATGAACGGTATAGCCGCTGGCCTCAAGAACATTGACCGCTGCTTTGATATTTTCTGTTTCAAAGCAACCATTGAATGTGTCTGCCCACAAAACCACAGGTTTAGCACTGGCGAACAATGCTTCTTCGGTGCTGCCAATCATGGAGCGCCAAGCTGTGTCACGGCGCCAAGTTGGCAAACTGCGTTTAGCTGATATTTGTGTGAGCTTTTCACCTAAAAAGGCCAGGCCAGGGATCTTATTCCTTAAGTTCAACATAAATGCCAAACCAGGGATGGCTGCAATGTGATGAGAGTAGCGTGGTAGGTGAGCAATCAAGCGATCTCTGAGGGTCCAGCCATGCGATTTTTTGAAATGGCTCAAATACTCAATCTTCATTTTTGCCATATCAACCCCAGTAGGGCACTCTCGCTTACATCCTTTACAGCTGACGCATAAATCAAAAGCTTCTTTGACATCTTCTGATAAGAAGGCATCTTTCCCCAATTGATTTGATAGGGCTAGGCGCAATGTGTTGGCGCGACCTCTGGTCAAGTGTTTCTCATCACGAGTCACGCGATAGCTAGGGCACATCGTGCCAGCATCAAACTTGCGACAATGACCATTGTTGTTACACATCTCAACAGCTTTTGCAAAACCACCGCTAGGATCGCCGCCGGTTCCAGGTGCTGTTGTTTTTTCAGTCACTGGATCATTTTGCACATCCCAGCTTGACCAGTCCAAAGAGGTCTTGAGTGGAATTACACGGTATGTTTGAGGAAATCTAAACAAAGACTCATCATCCATTTTTGGAGGATTGATGATCTTGCCTGGATTGAATAAATTATTTGGGTCAAAAGCGTGTTTGATTTCGCCGAGTGCTTCCGTTAACTTTGGACCAAATTGCCACTGGATCCACTCACCACGGCAGATACCATCGCCGTGTTCGCCACTGAAGGCGCCTTTGTAGCGTTTGACCAATGCTGCGGCCTCTTCGGCGATAGCGCGCATCTTTTGTGCGCCACCACGGCGCATGTCTAGTATCGGGCGAACGTGCAGGGTGCCTACAGACGCATGGGCATACCATGTGCCGCGAGAGCCATACTTTGAGAACACTTCGGTGAGATCTTGGGTGTACTCAGCCAAGCTCTCCAAAGGAACAGCACAGTCTTCAATGAAGCTCACTGGCTTACCATCACCTTTTAAGCTCATCATGATGTTCAAACCAGCTTTGCGAACTTCCCATAAATTCTTTTGAGACTCCGCGTTAATCATTTCTACCACGCAGCCAGGGTGACCTAAGTCAGCCATCAAGCTGTCCAAGTCTTTGACTTTTTTCTCAAGAGGGGCGAGTTCTTCACCAGAGAACTCCACCAATAAAATAGCTTCAGGAGTCTTGCCTGCGACATCAATCAAAGCAGTTTCAATCACTGATTTAAATGCAGGGTTGCTGCGTGATAAATCAATCATGGTGCGATCGACCAATTCAACAGCAGAAGGCATTAACTTAACAATGTGCTGCGCGCTGTCCATCGCTTCATAGAAGCTGGTGAAGTTAACCACGCCCAAGGTTTTATGTTTTGGTAGTGGTGATAGTGCAAGGCGCAATTGTTTGTAATAGGCCAAGCTACCTTCACTGCCGATCAAGAGGTGCGCTAAATTCACTTGACCGTCTTGCGTGTAAGGGCGCTCACTTTGATTATTGAATATGTCTAAGTTGTAACCTGCCACTCGGCGCATTACTTTGGGCCACTTTGCTTCAATCTCTGCTTGATGCTGATGAGCCAATGATTGAACAAATTGACCGAGCTCTAAGGCTTTGCCCGCAGCGTTTTTCATCAAGCCAAATGAAGTTGCTTGACCATCGGCTAACCAAGCATCAACGCCTAAGACGTTGTGAACCATGTTGCCGTAGGCAATGGATCGACTGCCGCAAGAGTTGTTGCCGGCCATACCGCCAATGGTTGCTTGTGCAGCGGTTGAGACATCAACCGGATACCAAACTTGATGTTTTTTGAGGGCTGCGTTCAGGTGGTCCAGCACAATGCCCGGCTGAACATCCACATACCCTTGCTCAAGATTGATATCTAAAATGTTTCTGAAGTATTTGGTGTTATCAATCACCAATGCAGGACCTGTTGTCTGACCGCATTGACTGGTGCCACCACCACGAGGCAAAACAGGTACGCCAAGATCAGCAGCAATTTGAATTGCTGCAACAATGTCTTCTGCAGTTTTTGGCACAAAGACTGCCACTGGCATGGTTTGGTAAATGGATGCATCGGTGGCATAGCGCCCACGACTGGCCACATCAGTCATCACCTCGCCAGACGTTTCAGATTCAAGCCGCTTGGCTAGAAACTTGGTGTCAATCATAACTTCTTTGTATGCGAGTGGTTTGTTCATGCTTTGACTGAGTGAGATAAGTTTTCTGAATCCATCAACTGAATCACCACATCACGTTTATTCCTCACGTGATTCATCATGACTCGCTTCATGCGCGCACCGTCTCGCGCTTTGAGTGCATCAATCATCTCTTGATGCTCGCCCACAGCTTTTTCCCATTTCACTTCATCTTGGTTTGAGCGAAAGCGCAAAGCCTCAATGCGCGCATTGACTTGAGCAAACAATTGACTCAAGACAGGGTTGGCTGCTGCTGTGTTGATAGCGTTATGTATTTTTAAATTTAATCTGTAGTAGCTCGATAAATCACGGCGAGCATAAGAGGCCATCATTTCATAATGCATGGCTTCAAGTTCTGACAGGGCAGCATCGGTGATGTTTTGAGCTGCCAATTCGCCAGAGAAACCTTCAAGATTTGCAATCACATCAAATGTATTGATCACATCCTCTTTGCTTAATTGAACGGCAATCGCGCCACGGTTGGCAATCAGTTCAACCAAGCCATCTGCTGCTAAACGCCTGATCGCTTCACGAATTGGGGTGCGAGACACATTGAGTTGCTCGGCCAGTTCACGCTCATTCAATTTGCTGCCAGGGGCAATCGCACCCTCAACCAATAAGCTGCGCAGTTTCTGGAAGGTGATTTCGTGCAAATTTTGCGAATTTAGTTGAATTATGGATGCCATCAAGAAACCCTATTTTTGTATACACATTTAATATAACCGATAGGGATTTTAAAAAGAAGGGTATAAAACCCATTATTTACCTAGTATTTACCACTATAGGGAAAGTCATAAGCTATATTTTTTGCATACAAAAATGCAATTTCCCAAAAAATGACTTACACTTTCATCACGACTAACAATAAAACCGAGTGAGACCAACCATGCTAAAACTTGATAATCATTCATCTGGACGCCACTTTTTGCACATCCCAGGCCCAAGTCCTGCGCCGGCACGTGTTTTAAGAGCAATCAGCTTTCAAACCATTGACCACCGTGGTCCTGAGTTTGGTCAGTTGGGTCTGAAGTTATTGGCGGACATGCAGAAGATTTTCAAGACCAAGCATCCTGTGATCATTTATCCATCATCAGGAACTGGTGCTTGGGAAGCTGCTTTGGTAAACACCTTGTCAGCTGGCGATCATGTGTTGATGTATGAAACAGGTCAATTTGCGACTTTGTGGCAAAAGCTGGCTGATCGTTTGGGCATCAAAACAGAATTCTTGGGTAAGCCAGGCGCAGAAGGTTGGCGCTATGGTGTTGATGCAGCCATGATTGAAGAGCGCTTGAAGGCTGATACTTCACACCAAATCAAAGCGGTGTGCGTGGTTCACAATGAAACATCCACTGGTGTGACTTCAAACATTGCAGCGGTCAGAAAAGCCATCGATGCAGCCAAGCATCCTGCTTTGTTGATGGTTGATACGATTTCAGGTTTGGCTTCAGCTGATTACCACCATGATGAGTGGGGCGTTGATGTGACTGTGAGTGGTTCGCAAAAAGGTTTGATGTTGCCACCAGGTTTGGGTTTCAATGCTTTGTCACCTAAAGCATTGGAAGCAAACAAAACAGCTAATTTGCCAAAAGCATTTTGGGCATGGGACGAGATTCTAGAGTCCAATAAAACTGGCTACTGGCCAACCACACCGTCTACTAATTTGTTGTACGGTTTGCATGAAGCCTTGGACATGATTTTGACTGAAGGACTAGACAATGTATTTGCCCGCCATCAACGTTTGGCCAAAGCATGTCGTGCAGCGGTTGAGGCATGGGGCTTAGAGGTTCAATGTAAAGACCCAGCCGTTTATTCACCAGTATTGACTGGTGTGGTCACGCCTGAAGGTGTGGATGCTGATAAGTTAAGAAAATTGATTCACGAAAGATATAACCTTTCATTGGGCACCGGTCTTGGCAAAGTCAAAGGCAAGATGTTCCGCATTGGCCACTTGGGTGACTGTAATGAGTTGGCCTTGTTGGGCGCATTGAGTGGTTGCGAAAAGGGTATGAAAGCATTTGGCATCAAGTTAAAAGGTAGTGGAGTTGTGGCAGCACAAGACTTATTGCTTTAAAAGATTGGGGATGGAGGAGACATGAAACAAAAACCATACCTCACCAAAGCAGACGTTGATGTGTTGTTACAGGCAGCGAATGATTTTGCCGAAAAAAATCAATTCGCTGTTTCCATTGCTGTTGTTGATGATGGCGGTCATCTATTAGGTTTCACCAGAAGAGATGACTGTCCTGCTGTCTCAGCTTCAATTGCGCAAGAAAAAGCCAAATCATCAGCCTTGGGTCGCAAAGAAAGCAAAGCCTACGAAGACATGATCAATGGCGGGCGTATTGCCTATTTATCTGTGCCTGTTTTGCAGGGCATGCTTGAAGGTGGCGTGAACATCGTTCACGAGGGTCAAACGATTGGGGCTATTGGGGTCTCGGGCGTTAAATCGAATCAAGATGCCGAAGTGGCCAAGGCAGGCATAACTGCTTGGCAGGCCAGCCTCTGAGCGAAACACTGACGCAAATCAAATAAAGCCACATCTTTTACTTAATCTGAGCCTCAACTCACATAAGAAACGATGAAAGAAACGCTGAAGCGTTTAAAATGCTAGGTTACAAGAATCTTAAGAAACCTACAGCAGAAAACCATGGCCAGTTACAACACCGAAACAGTTCTGAGCGTTAAGCATTGGAACGACACCTTATTCAGCTTTACAACTACTCGTAACAAAAGCCTGCGCTTTCGCAATGGCCATTTCTTGATGATTGGTTTGGAAGTAGAAGGCAAGCCTTTGGTACGCGCCTACAGTGTGGCCAGTGCTAATTACGAAGAGCACCTTGAGTTCTTGAGTATCAAAGTTGAAAATGGCCCATTAACTTCACGCCTACAAAACATCAAAGTGGGCGATCCTATTTTGGTCAGCGAAAAGTCTGTTGGCACTTTGGTGATCGACGACTTGAATCCTGGCAAGAACCTGTACTTGTTCAGCACCGGTACTGGTCTAGCTCCATTCATGAGCATCATCCGTGATCCAGATACTTATGAGCGCTTTGAAAAAGTTGTATTGATTCACGGTGTGCGTTTGGTCAGTGAGTTGGCCTATGAAGACTACATCCGCAACGTATTGCCCAATGATGAATTCTTGGGTGAGATGGTTCGTGAAAAATTGATCTACTACCCAACAGTGACAAGAGAAGCATTCAAGCACACAGGGCGCTTGACGACTGCGATTGAAAACGGCCAGTTGTTCAAAGACATTGGTTTGCCGGCCCTAGACCCAGCGAATGATCGCGGCATGATTTGTGGCCGCCCATCGATGCTCAAAGAAATCTCAGCAATGCTCGATGCCAAAGGTTTCAAGGTGTCACCAAGCCT
>JACCDZ011889351.1_pt1 | contig 15674 bp, 11 predicted proteins | sample 7449551 | NCBI WGS metagenome assembly JACCDZ01 (sample SAMN15323452, study PRJNA562643) | freshwater metagenome | isolation source: river surface water | place: USA:Blue River Watershed | collected 2017-08-18 | reverse complement strand
GTGCGGCTTACCTTGAAGGGCAAGACCTGCTCTGGGGCAAATTGTTTCTGCTCTTCAGGAGGCAGCAAACGTACCAAATCACGGGCCCGCGTGGTTGTCTTTTGTTTGTTCCACGATAGAGCATAAGTAACTTCAGGAGTGGCCATCCATGCAGCCTTCAGCGCAGGCGTAGCCTCAATCGTAGACTTAATCGTCTCAGCAGCCAACAACGCGCCACTTGGGGCCCAATGTGTATCCAAACGCAAAAACAATGGGGTATCACTATTTCGGTGCGAGCTAGCCAAGAAGGCCTGGTTCAAATTGACCACGTTCACGCCACCTGCCTTTAGGCTTTTTACAGCATTGTCATACTTACCCTCGGTATAGGCATCGAGTGGTTTGTTGGCGGGTAGGTGCTCCGCGTGAATACGTATCTTGGACGGAACAATAACCAAAGCCAAGGCGATGCCTTGGCGTTCAAACAGTTTGTTCGCCTTTTCAAACAAACCGATCGTCGCATTTGTATCACCTACATCAGATTGCTGGGCAAATTCATAAGGGGTAAACAACCAATCACTATTCTTGCCAAACAGCACAGGGGCAGCATCTGCAGCCTGTGCGACGGTCGCCATCACCCAAATGCCTACGCCTACGGCTAGTCCATAACTCATCGTCTTTTTCGCTTTCATTCGCTTGCTCCTTAAAAATTTCAGGGCCCCGTATAACGCTCCACCCGACTTTGAAACACCTTCATCAAAGGCCGCCCATTGCCGTCCTCAAAAATCACGAGGCTATAGGTTCCCCCCTGCGACATTTCAAGCTTCACCGAAGCCAAACCTTTTATCGACTTCAAACTTAAATTAACGCCAATGGGATTTACCTGCAACGCAGCGAAACCACCGGGAAGGAGCGCGCCAAAAACTCTGCCGCCAGAATCCGCAGTCGTAATATCCACCTCCCCTAGCAGAGGGGCCACATGGTACGCGGCCAATGTCGCCTTGAGTTTGTTTGAGTTGCCGCGATCCTCAAACACCATTGTCGACGCATCTGCTTTGAAGGCAGAAAAAGCAAGGGTGCTGGACTTCCCTTTGACAATTTCCATTGTCTTGCTCACAAGGGGCTGCGACTTACCTGTGGCATGCAATGCAACCGTATGCGTCCCCTCAGGCAGAACCAGGTAATCACTGACTTCTTGTCCCTTGATGGCCCGCACGCGTACCTTGCCATCAACGACAACGTCCATGGGCGCGCTTTTCGCCGCAACTATCGCACGAACATAGGCAGAGTCCACCGGAGGCTCAGGGTCATATAGACGACCAGAACTTTGGGCCATGGCATGCGTGAGGACCAAAAACGAAAGTACCCCTGTTATTACTTTAAAAAACACATCCGCTCCTTCAATTTTTGATGCCAGAGACTCCGTCATCAAAGTACAAATACCAGCAATACTCGCCTGGGTCTAAACCCTCCAGCAAAATACCCGAACGCCAACGATCCAGACTGACGACCGGTGGAGTAGGGTCATCCATGTCTGCCGATTCCAGCCTCAGTCGGGAGGTCGAAGTGGGCAAGTTCACCCACACCGAGGCTTTGTCCCTCACTGGCTCACTCCCCTGCACAGACACCACCAATATGGGTGCCTTTACATTTGGCTCCAATCTGACCGAAATCTTCGCTCGTCCGCGCCACCATTGCGCAACATCCCCCGCGCTGGGCATCCACATTTTTCCTCTACGTTGCTGCAAGTGTTCAAAAAACAATTCCTGATGCGGTTGCGACAAGATGGTTTGTGTCGGGATCCTGATCACAGACAAACCACCCATCGATTGGGATAACGAAAATTCCTCCAGGAAATTCTGCATTCCTTCGTCTGGGTCGCCCTCTTCCGTGGCTTCTTCTGGGCCGGGCTGGGTCCGTGGCAAAACAATAGTTGCACTGTTTACGTCAGTGGTCCCCTTTGCAAAGAACGGCAAACGTGCTTCAGTGGCATCCATGAAAGACAGGTAATGTCCGATCCCCCGCTCCAGCAGCAACTCTTCCGTCACTTTGTCATAGGAGTCAATTGGCGCGACAAACCCACCGCCATTATTCAGTTTGATTCCTGCATCATCAAACCCCTTTTGCATGTTGTCCATGCGCTTGGCTTGAGTGGCTCGGCTTTGGTCTTTGAAACCGTCAAATTTGTCACCAAAATAGGCAATTTCATGGCCACGCTTCTGAAGTCTTTTGACGATGGGCGCCGACTTAGCCATGCTGTCGGACAAAAGGAAATACGTCGCTTTGGCTCCCACGGAATCCACTCGCTTGGCGAATTCAAAATCAACCTCTGCAACGTCCTCGCCCCCTTCGACTGCTAACACCATGCCACTGCTGTGAGGATACGGCCATGCAGAAAGGTAGGCGTCCGGTTGGCGAAAAAGCCATGCCAGCGCATTGTGGGCAATTGCCTCCAACAATTTGGGATCAGCTGACATCCAAACCGGCTCGGGATATCCCAAGTTCACAATCCGCGAAAAGGCCCCATTCGCCTGCTTTTGCTCGTCAAATGTGATGACGCCCGTCTTCTTTTCATGGGAGTAGGCGCGCGACCAATCCATGATATTGGCGGCGTAGTTTTTTCCGACCAACCGCAATGGCAGCATGTCTTTGACGCGATCCAGCCAAACACGCGTTCCTGCAGGTACCGCATGGGTAATGGGATTGTCGCCGTGGACGATCATGAAGTTATCTTCTTCCGCATCTTCGGTATTGCCGGCCACCCGAACGTCCAGAGCCTTCTCCATGAAATCAAAGCCAAGCCACTCACCCGCCTCATCGCGAACGCCGGTAAGCCAAGTAGACAACACGGAAACGCCACGCTCCCTGGCAGCGCGAATGGCTGCCATTTCCCGCAGCGACAAGGCGGCATTAGACGGCGAGAGCAAAACGCTATGACTTGGCATCTGGCCTAACAAATCAGCGGACGTAACGCGGATATGGGGAATTTTGTATTTGCGCAAAAACGTTTCCCAAACCGCAGACCTTGCAGCCCCATCGATCCCGGTTTTCGAGTAATAAGCCTGTGATGTCGGAGATACATATAGCCAAACCGCTGGGCCAGCAGGCAAACTAGGGCCTTCAGATTTCCGAACCGCTACCGCAGGCTTTGCTGCCGCCGCAGCAGCGATCGCACTTGCCCTGGCACTAGCAGCCGCATTGGCCTCTTCTTGTGCCCTCTTTTCGAACTGTGCGGTAGGCACGACAGAAGCAACGCTAGCAGGCTTAACTACAACTGCAGGAGTGGGCAAAACTGGCGACTTGGCACTGGAGCATGCGGACACCACAGCCACCAATAAGATCCCGCAACCCAACTCTGACCAACGACCGAACTTCATCAAAAGCCTTCCCTATTACAGCTTGTCCGTGCCAAAAGTCTCAATCTGTGGACAATATGCCTCCAAGCTCTGAGCACCTTAGAACACACAGCAGGTTATATTCATGCTGCTCGCAGTAGCGCACGATTATGAATGATTCCTCCAGCCCTACGCCTCTAATGCCCAACGTCCGAATTGGCATTCCGGGCTTGCCAAACCTGACCAACAACATGGTCCAGGGTGGGCTCTATGTACTCGTCGCCGAAACTGCCTCTGCCCGCTTCCCTCTATTTGCATCCAGCCTAGGTTGCTCGCTCAAAGATGGGCGTCGTTGTACGGCAATTGTTCCAGGGAACCCAGAGCACTTCCTACAGCGATTAGAGACCTTAGGCGACATGAAATCGCAGGGACTTCTCGCTAGCGGACAGTTTCAGCTGTACATCATGCAGGAAGAGTTCTCAAAAAAGATGTTCCGATTTGGAACCGAACGCTTCGTTGCCGAGTTGGAACAATTTGAAATCCCTGAAAACAGCTATCTCCTGTTTGATCAAGCGGACGATTTGATTAGTCTGCACGATGTATCTCTGGCAATCGAGCAAGTGGACATCCTCAGCAAATGGCTGGCCGAACACAAAATAACAGCGTTACTCGCCTTCCTCCGCGTATCTGAAGCCCATGCAGGAACCATCAACGCCCTGATGGATTACCTTACGGGAATTGCACGCATAGGTGGCGATGAAGCCGGATTGCGCTTGGGATTTGATTATTGGCAATCACCGGACGGCACCGTTGCCGCGCGCACCTTCCAGCTGTTCACGCTGGAAAATAACTGCTACGAAGCTTCCGCCAAACATAGCATCAACGAGTCCAGTACCGGCGAATCAGTCCCAGCGGAACAAGATATACCAGCCGAGGAGCCTGTACCAAGTTATTTCTACATGGACCCAGATTTAGGGAGTTTGGCCACTCAGATACCTGGCAATTGGCAACGCGTAGACACCCTGGTGGGGATGATGCACTCCACCCGAAACAAACGCCGAGCCATCGCTATTTTTTGCTACAGGCCAGACACAAACTTGCGCCAACTCGCTGAAGCGATACATACGTTGCGCATTAATCTGGGCAAATTTGCTCAAATCATTGTCCAGGAAAAAGGTGCTTCTCTGCGCTATCAAAACGAAGCACTTCTATTACGGCTGGGCGTGAATTTGGTGGTGCACCGCGATGTTCAGGCAGCCCGTATGCCACTGATGCTGGGTTCGGTTGCAGGCCAGATTTTCAGCCGTGACGTTGACATTAATTTTGAAGCTGCCATGACCAGCGTTACCTCCGCCGCACTTCGGGGATACCAGACACCCACGCGATTTGTTCGTGAGGTCGAAACGCTCCAGGAACGCGCAACCACGTTGAGCATTCCCTATGCACTGATTGTGGGCAGACCCCAGCCTGGAACCGAAATGCTGGAGATTTTGAATCACATCAAACTCTCTAGGCCGGGAGACTTGATTACAGCGGACAGCGAATCTTGCTACCTATTTTTCAATGCCTGCCAGCAAAGTGTTGTGCTGCCCACGCTCGAGCGATTGCTGGGAAAATCCGTTGAGAGTGTTTTTGAAGAGGTTCGGTTTCAAATAGCGAAAGAGGACATCGCACATGATTTGTCGGCCTTGATACGCAATGCCGAAGCTGGGCTAGCAATTGACTACTCACAGCAAATCACAAACACTTTGCCCGCCGCAACGCTAACACCCAGTTCAACTTCAATCGCAGAGACTTCGCCTTCCATTTGGCCCAGTGCCAGGCAGCCTGAGACCGGCGTGTCGGTAGGTATCGGAGACTCAAGCGGGTCGCAAGTCGAGCTTACCAAGAGCGCTCTCCCTGCTGGGAATTCTTCACTACCATCAAACACACTCGATAGTGTTTATGCGCAAAAAAGCCTGCCGCAAGGTTCTTCACCCGAACCGAGTCTCTATGCGCAAACGACACAACAACATTCCGTGTTCGGCAAACGGGAAGTGCCAAGGGCGACGCGTAGCGCCAGCAAAGCAAAGTCGGCCGATGCAGGCGAATTAACCAATACAAGCCCCTAAATGCAATTCCAAGCTCCGCTACCTGCCGAAGGCGCAATCCACGCCAATTCAGTTCTCCATCCATGCGTTAACGCCGCTTTGTTGTTGTGTTTTGCATGCCCGGTGACTACCTGGGCCCAGCCCATTGGGGAGCAACCCTCATTTGCGCAAATTGGGAACAATTACTCGAACGAATTATTTATCTCCCCTTTTCGCTATGTGGCTCCCAAAACGGCTACGCCCACGACGACGACGGATGGAACCGACGCCGCAAGGCGACCCGCGAAAGAGCAAAGGATTGTTGAACTCAGCAATGCGGGGGAATACGGAACTGCGGGTAGTGAAGGACTTGCACTGATCGCTTCAGAAAAGCCCGATGACAGCTTGCAGTTGATCATCGCCAACAGCTTGGCATGGTCCGGAAGGTTGAAAGAGGCCACGGCCACTTACCAAGCCATTACGCAAGAGCCACTGGTGGACGATGCCAATGTTGGTATTGCCAACATTTTGCGTTGGAAGGGGCGTGATGAATCGGCCGCCCCGATGTACCGCGATGTGCTCGCGAGAAATCCGGAACATATTGACGCTCGCAATGGTCTTGAATTGGCGGAGCGAGAGCTTGCGCCTCGTACCACCATCTCGTTCGGGCGCTCCAGTGACTCATCGGAATCTGTTCGAGGTGCTGCATCGGTAAACCACCGATGGCGAGATGACAGCGGATACAAAGTCTATGAAATCGAAACCGGTGCAGTCCGAGATGAATTGCCCAGTCTGGAAGCGCGACAACAAGACGTAACGTTGCGCTACAGCGATCTGTCCATAGCTCTAAAACCCACATTGGAATTAAGCGCCCCAACCAATGCAAATCAATCCGTATTTGGTGGCCTAAAATTCTGGATCGACGATGAGCGTATCCAATTCGATATCGGAAGAGTCAATTGGGCCAAAACCGCCACCAACCCCAACGCGATCATCGCTGGTTTATCTGCCACACATCTTGGGGTGCTCGCGAAACGCGACTATTCCTTTGGTCTTGCGAGCGCAAGAGTCGACTACTTCAACATATCAGACTCCAACACATTGGTGACGAGTGACGTGAAGTTAATTTCCAGCCTGCGCCCCCTTGGAAACGCCATCAAACCATATGCAGGAATTGAAACCCGAAAGGCTTCCATGTCGAGCGGGAACTACTGGTCCCCCACCAACGGATATGGCTCCCTCTACGGAGGGCTATCCGGAGATTGGACAGTGAACGACTGGAGCTTGTTTGGCTCAGCCCAAGTGGGTCTGGCCCTGTACGGGGACGCGGGAACCAGTTGGTCGTTGTCCGGTGGTGTGCGTCGCTGGCTGACAGACAATTTCGCGCTGAGCATGCTCCTCTGGGGTATGCGTAGCGAACGCTCCGGGGCCGAGTACAGAGCCCAATCAGCGAACGTTGTGCTGGAAAAAGTTTGGCGGTAAAACGACTTTTTCGTTACGGAGCGGCCACTCTAGCCATAGTGGCCGTCTTTTCCGCGGTCGCATTTCTCTACGACTCGGTTCGAGACGCCCAAGGATCCTTTAGCGTACTCTTCGAGCATTACCTGCTCGCCTCGATTTCGCTGTACCTGCTTTTTTTCCTGGGCCTACTAATCCTGCGATACGGAATCATGATCCTGTATTCGTTCATGGATCATCTGGAAAACCTCATTCGCAAGCCCGAGGTACCGAAAATTCGCTATCGGGAAGAACTCGCCCTTCCTATGGTTTCGTTGGTTGTCCCTGCATACAACGAAGGGCTGGTCATCGAGGCCGCCATACGCTCATTGCTGGTGCTGGATTACCCCAACTACGAAATCATCGTGGTGGACGATGGGTCCACCGATGACACTTACGAAAAAGCCATGCATGTGGCGAAAGTCAGCAAAAAAATTCCAGTACGGGTCATCACCAAGCGCAATGGCGGGAAAGCTGAGGCTCTCAACACTGGCATGACCGTCGCCGCTGGGGAGTTCGTTCTGAATATGGATGGCGACTCCAAGTTGTCTCGTAACACCTTGCGCGCCTGTGTCAAGCACTTTGAAAACCCCCGGGTTGGAGCAGTTGCAGGAAATGTAAAGGTCATCAATCGCGAGAACATCTGGACGAATATTCAAGCCCTAGAGTATGTTGAGGGGCTTGCGATGGCTCGCAAAGCCCAAAGCTTCCTGCGGGTTGTCAATATTATTCCTGGGCCACTAGGCATGTTCCGAAAAAGCGTACTGCAACAAGTCGGGGGCTACGACCACGATACTTTTGCAGAAGACTGCGATTTAACGCTCAAGATACTCATGCGTGGATGGCATATCGCCTACGAACCCACAGCGATTGCCTGGGTTGAGACACCCAGCCGCTTGCTGGACCTGCTCAAACAACGCTACCGCTGGACGCGAGGCATCCTGCAAGCCACAAAAAAACACAGCCACGCACTCTTCCAGCCGCGCAAGATGGGGATCAATTTCTACATTCTGTGGTACATGCTCTTCGAAGGCATCATGTGGCCGTTCTCCACGGTCATGGGAAACATCTTCTTTGTGTATGTAGGCCTTACCTATGGTTTGGCGACCCTGCTGTTTTATTGGTGGCTGCAGCTGACCATTTTGGACGTTGTCGCAGCGGCGTACTGCGTCGTCATTGAGGAAGAGGAGCCCTCACTCATCTTCTACGCCGTCATGTTCCGGCTCTTTTACATTAATATCATCGACATCTCGAAAGTGCTAGCGACGTTGGAAGAGTGGCGTGGCACAGCGATGACATGGGGCAAGCTCGAGCGAGAAGGAAAACTCTGACATGGACTTGGTTTCTATTCTGGCAACGGTCATCTTGGTGACCACCATTGGCACCATGGTCATTGGCATTGGCGCCTATTTCGCTTTCAAGTTACGCGACAAACGCAAACCTTCAAAGAAGAAAACCGACGAAACGCTGGACAGCACGGGCCCGGCCAAACCCGTATTCCTGAAACGCTACGAACCGAGCGGGGCAGGCACTGGTTCTGACGGGCAATGAGCACCGTGGCGTTGCAAATTCCCTCAAGGGAACGCACTACGGGCCGGAGAGAGCACCGGGGGGAGCGCAAGCCGTTTTACAGGCGTTTCGGGACTTATATCCACTTGTTCATCATCGTAGGCATTGCAGCACCCACCATGATTTACATGGAGGTCATGAAAAGCATGGGTTGGCGCATGCCGTCCATCGGTGCACATGGGGTTCTTACCTACGCCGCATCCAACAGCAACAACGTAGTACTTTACGCGTCTCAGAACAGCAGAGCCTACTTCACCGGAATTGGCGCGAATTACGATCTGTTGCTCACTCCCTGGCGAGACTACTTTGCCAACCGAAAGACCAAGTTCAAAGAACTCTCCGAAGCAGGGCAGATTAAAAAACTCGACGACGGCGTTCTCATTCTTCCATCCGCCGTTGCTTTGGATGCACAGGAGCGCGCTGAAATTCAAGCGTTTCGTACCCGCGGCGGCGCGGTATTGAGTACATGGGCTACGGGCACCCGCAATGCCAAAGGCGAGTGGGAAGGATGGCAGTTTCTCGAGACACTGGGCGGCAAGGTACTCGGTGAGGTACCCCAGGAGTCCGAAGCCAACCATCTCATCCTCAACGGTGAGTCTCCCATATCCCACTCAGCCCTCGCCGGCCAGCGGGTGTTCTTGTCTAAGACCTCCGAAACACTTTTGCGACTGCGCGGAGAAAACTCCGGCGGGCGGCTCACCAACTGGGCCCGCGTGACAGAAGAGGCTCGCCGGGGTGACGCCGCGGTGGTTTTCCAAGAAGAGAAAGCCGAGTCCGGAAGATCCATTGTTTTAAGTTTTGCCGAGTCGGCCTGGGCGAACCACCCACTGAGTATTTATCCATTTTTTGATGATGCCATTCGTTGGCTGCAGCGTGAACCCACAGCAATTCGCGGTGCCTGGCCACATGGAAAAATGGCGGCCAACGCCATCGAAATGGACACCGAAGACAAATTCAATAACGCGTTGAATTTCCACTCGATGATGCAAGCCGTCGACTACCCCACCAGCTTTTATGTACTGACATCGATTGCAAAGCAGCTCCCCGACACGGTGACAAAACTTGCCAAGGATGCGGAAATCGGGTTTCATGGCGACATCCACGTCGGGTTCAAGGATGCCCCACCAGCCCAGCAAGAACAGCGGCTGCAGAGCATGCGCAAGGAACTGGCCAGCGTTATGCCAGACCTGTCGCGTGTCACAGGTTTTCGCGCACCCACTGAAGGGTATGACGCGACAACGGAAAAGCTGCTGTTCGATATGGGGCTGCGCCACCATGTGGCAGACCCCAACCGTTCTGAGGCGCGCCTGCCACTATTTGCCAAAGTAGAGGGGTCCACGCCTACCAACGATTTGATCGTGCTTCCACGCACACAGCGTGATGACATTAACCTGTACTGGGAAAAGCTCGGTGTCGAACAAACCACCCAAGCCTTGATCGACGACGCTGAGCTCATTCTGGAGAACGGCGGCCTGGGACTTTTAAGTGTTCACACCCAGAATTTTGATACGACCAGTGTCTTGTACAAAGCCTTGCCGGCCTACCTGGTACATCTCAAACAAAAACGAAATGCCATTTGGCTGACATCAACAGGACAAGTGGCCGACTGGTGGAGAGACCGCGAGCGGTTTTTGGTGCGCAGCACTTTTTCTGGAAAACACCTGTCGATTGACGTTACCGTCATCGGCAAAACCCCGGTTTCAGGAGGCACTGTATTCATCATGCTTCCACAAAAAGACTTGCTGCCCACCATACAAAACACCAAAACCAATGGGGTCCGCCCCACCGTCACCCGCATTGACCCCTACCGCGCAGCCATGGTGTTCCCAAACCTTCCACCTGGCAACTACAACTACCAGGTTACCTTTGCGCAGTAACTCCGTTGAGCGCTTTAACCTAAATCCGGCAGTTACCCCGCCCCCCGCAACCCATCAGGCGGTCTGAACGGGCCAAGCGTGGGCGCAACTCGGTCGCTCACATAACGCAGCAGCACCGACCACGGGTCGATCGACTTGAACTGCTCCGCAGTGTCCTTGACATGCTGCAAAGCCGCACGGATATTGGCGATCAGCGTTTTGAGAGTGCTGAGCTTGCCATGCAGCGGTGTCAAGTACAGCGTGGTCTGGCCTGCATGGTTTGCCGCCGTCCCCACTGCAGCCAGCAACAGCGGACGACTCGTAATAGCCTCCATGCGCGCACTCGGGTTGGCTGTCCTGCAGTACCAACTCCACCAGTTGTACACCAGCGCACAGGCGCGCGCCGTGGTCTGGCAGCGATTGATGTCTTGCGTGGTGAAGCCACTCAAGCCCCACTGGTTCTTCAACTCATCAAAACCGTTCTCGCAGTCGGCCCGGTCACGGTAAAGCTGCCCAATGGCTTGCAGGGGATAAGGTGCATCCGTCACCATCACCGCATACTCCCACAGCCGCTCACCCTCAAGCACATTGTTGGATTTCAAATCCAACTGCAACTGTTTGCCGTCTACGCGCCTCTCGCGAGCGATTCCACCCCTGAGGCGTTGGCGCACTATCACCACCCGGCGCTTTTTGCTCCAGCCATGCAGCTGCAACCAATCTTCGGCCATCTGGCAGCCCTGGTTGTCCGCGCCGCTCCAGTCCGATCTCGCAAACTGGCGCTCTACCAAGCGCTGCACATTGGCCGTCTGGCGCAGGCGCAGCAGGTAGGGCTGGTTGCGACTCTCCAACTCCAGCAAGATGCCCTCGTTGCCGTAGCCCGAGTCCCCTCTGACCAAGGCTGGACGCCTACCCTGCGGCCCATCGCCCAACTCGTCGAGCAAACGACCCAGTGCCGCCTTGGCGTGCACGCTGGTGTGTTGTTTGCCTGCGGTGACCTGTACGTCTAGCACCAGACGCAGGTTGCCTACCCAGAAGGTGTGCAAGACGTGGCTGGGTCGGCCCGGTTTGGCCGGGTTGTAGCCCAGATCTGCACCTTCTTGACGCCCATACAGGGGTTTGATGGTGGCGTCGATGTCCAGTACCCAGGGTTTGTCCAGTGCATCACGCACCGAGCGCATGAGGGCTGGGCGCATCCAGCGGGTGCTGGCAGCTTCGTCGATGCGTTCCAAGGCGCGCCGTAGGGCGTCTTCGCTGACTATTTTGTGCATGCCCAGTGCCTGTGCGGCCACCGCGTCGCCTCGCAATGCGCTGATGTGGGCGTAGCGCCGGTGTCCGGCCAGCAGGCCCAGCATCAGGGTGCCCAGTACGTCTCGCTTGTCGGGAGCGTTGCCGCTGCAGTACTCCAAGGGGCAGGACGATACCCACTGGTCGAACACGCCGGTGGTGGCCAGGAATTCTGCGAAGTAGACCAACTGACCGTGCGCCGTGGCCGGCGCACCCTCATCCCAGCGCACGTGCATTCGTCCGCCTAAGGTGTCTACCGCTTGGGGCGACTGGGCTGTATCTTTGAGCTTGGCAAGGGCTCCCTTTGGCCTGTGTTTGTGTTCACCCATTGGGTGAGTGTGCCAAATTCGTGCAAACCCGCGCCCGTGCTGGGTTTGCCAAGAATTTGCGGGGGGCAACTGCGGTTTTTAGGTTTAATCTATTACCAGTGAGCATTTCTCCATGGCATCCACACTCAAATACCTGGCATTCAGCCTGGCACTTACTCCGTTCATTACCTCGGCCCAAACTCTTGGGAATTTGGCTATTCCAGGCAAAAACCAGTGGCTGTTTTATGGTGTCGAGTTCTCCGACGCCAGCGTCCAGGACAAGACCAATGAATCGGTGGATTTGATCGCCTTGGTCAACGGGCAACTCAAGGACAACGGAGTAGCGCTGCTGCTGGCACTTGCCCACATCAAGGCACGCCTCTACAAGCAGCACCTCCCCGACGACAAACCGCTCACACCCTACTTGGACAGCAACTACAAGCGTATGAGAGACATACTGCTAGCCAAAGGGGTCGTGAGCGCGGATATCAACACCGCCTTCTCCGACCCCGCGGTTGCCGCCGACAGTGGCCTGTACTATCGGCTCGACAGCCACTGGTCCCAGCGCGGCGCGCTGCTGGCGGGGGAAACCGTCAAAAAGGAAATTGAAAACCGTCCAGAATTCAAATCCGCCCTCGCTCCGCTTCCCCCGCTGCCCATGAAGCTGATTGAACATAAAAAAACCAGGCTCTCCAAGGCGCGCGACCTCACGCAACTCATGTCTGCCGACGAGGCCAAGAAGTATGAATCCGAGCCATTTTTGCCCATTCAATTTCAACGCACAGCCCCTTCGAGCTCCCTTACCGGTGCAGAAGAAGTACCTGGTGTCGTCCTGGTGGGCAGCAGCTACTCTCAAGAGTGGACCGGTTTTCCCGATGCGATTCGCTACTACCTGCAAAAAGATGTTGGAAACTACAGCCTTGACGCCTCCATCGGTCAGTGGGTTGGTTTCTACCGTTACCTGCAGAGCGATGCGTATCACCTCTCCTCGCCCAAACTGGTGGTCTGGGAAATTCCGGAACGTGACATGGTCGCAACGCCGGATTTCAAGTACCGTGACGCTCGCTACCAAATGCACCGTATCGACTGGTCCATGGGTGCAACTGCATGGGCACAGCGCAATTGCCAGGCGGGACAAGGCAGCGTTAAGGGGCTTGGATCTGGCGCAAAAACAGCCAAAACCAAGGACACCACCGCCATTCAAATTTCAGGCGCGGCGGCTGACACCTACATAGACATCGAAGTGCTCAATGCTGCAAAGGGTGCCGACTACATCGATGCACGCGTGGCCAGCAGCAGTGACCAGACCCTGGCCGTCGAGGTCGTAGCGGGGAAAAAACGCAGCCTACCAACCGTGAAACTCATTGGCGATGGGCAAGCCCACGTGTTGCGCATCCCGCTCACATCCAGTGAAGGCGTGGTCACCAAGGCGCGTATTGTGTTTTCAGGCCCGGCGAATGTGGAATTGTCCGGCGTGCGTATCTGCCAGCACAAACCCTTGTCGCTATAAGGCTCCACGCACGGCCAACGGATATTCCAACACCTCCCGCCACCGGCAAAGGGGTGTGAGGGTGGCCCGTAACGTGGGGCGCATGGCTCTGCGCTATCTACATCCTAAAAAGTTAGGTGCTAGAAGGGAATATCGTCATCCATGTCATCAAAACCACCCGCTGGCTTAGGAGCAGGTGCCTGACGCTCTGCCTGGGGCGCGGCAGGTGCACGTGGTGCAGGTGCTGAACGTGGGGCGTAACCACCACCGTCATCGCCAGAGGGTTCGCCCATCCCTTCGCGCGAACCCAGCATCTGCATTTCATTGGCCACGATGTCGGTGGCGTATTTCTCTATGCCATCCTTGTCGGTGTACTTACGTGTCTTCAAGCGGCCTTCAACGTACACCGAACGGCCTTTTTTGAGGTACTGTCCGGCAATTTCGGCCAGCTTGCCAAAGAAGGTAACGCGATGCCATTCGGTCTCTTCCACCATCTCGCCGCTTTTGTTCTTGTACTTGCTGCTGGTGGCGATGGTGATGTTGGCCACGGGCTCGCCGCTGGGCATGTAGCGGATTTCGGGGTCACGCCCCAGGTTGCCTACCAAGATGACTTTGTTGACGGATGCCATATCGTGAATTCTCCAGAAGAAGGGGCAATTATGGGGCCTTTGCCCCACCGGCCGGTGGGGGTTGGCGCATGCGCCAGGCAATGACCAGCCACAACAGCATGGCAGTGGCGGAAACTGCAAACAACCCCTGAGGGCCGTGATTCTTGGTCAGCCACCCGCCCGCCATGCCCCCCACAAAGAAACCCAGCGACTGCAACGTGTTGTAGACCCCCATGGCCGTGCCGCGCACTGCCGCAGGAGCCAGACGCGACACCATACTGGGCTGGCTGGCTTCCAGCACATTGAAGCCGATGAAAAACAGGAACAGCAGGATCGCCAAGGGCATCAGGCTTGGCGCGGCCTGCGCTGCAGCACCCCACAAACCCAACTGCACAATACCAATCAGACCTATAGACACCAAAAACGCAGCCCGCAAATAGCCCGCACGCTCCAGACGAAATAGCCCCATGCCCATGACCACAAAAGAGCCCAATACCGCGGGTAGGTAGACCTTCCAATGACCGTCCTTGTCGAGCCCAGCCTGTACCAGCATCGCAGGCAGAGCCACCCACATGGACAACTGCACTGCGTGCAGCAAAAACACCCCCGCATTCAAGCGCATCAGGGCAACATCGGTCAGCACATTGCGCAAACCGCCGCGCCCGGCATCCACATGTTTGGTGGGCTCCGGCGGCACCCACCACAGCACCACGGCAATACCACCCAGGGCCAGACAGGCCGTCAGGGCAAACAAACCGTGCAGCCCCAGCAAGGAATTCAGCAGGGGCGAAAGAACCAGAGACAGAGCAAACATCAGCCCGATACTGGCCCCCACCAAGGCCATGGCCTTGGTACGCACTACATCGCGGGTCTGGTCGGCGAGCAAGGCGGTCACGGCAGCCGAAATGGCACCTGCCCCTTGCAGGGCACGACCAGCTGCCAGCCAGGCCACGCTCGGCGCCAGCGCGGCCAGTACGCTGCCCAGGGCGAAAATCACCAAACCGATCACCATGACGCGCTTGCGTCCATACACATCGGATGCCATCCCAAAGGGAATCTGCAGACAACCCTGGGTCAGGCCATAGATCCCCATCGCCATCCCCACCCAGACCGGATCGTCACCTCCCGGCAGGCGCTGCGCTTCAATCGCAAATACAGGCAGCACCAAGAACAGCCCAAGCATTCGCAAGGCAAAGATGAGCGCGAGCGACGCACTGGCGCGACGCTCCAGCGGTGTCATAACCGTGGGCGTGGTTACCGCAACGTTTTCCTGCAAAGGGGGGGTAGGAGACACAAAAAGTAGCCAGTCACTGAGGGGCTGCTATTGTCCCCCATCCCGGCTTTCCCGATGCAAGCACTAGCGTACTTTGGGTGACAGTCACTATCATGGTGGGTTTTCCTCCACGCTCCCACGCACCCCACCATGCCCGCCGCACCCGAACACGAAGGTCCCTACTTGGGGCAGCACCTGCGCTCGAACATCAGCATCCGCGGGGCGCGCACCCACAACCTCAAAAACCTCGACCTCGACATTCCGCGCAACCAGCTCGTGGTGATCACCGGCCTGTCGGGCTCGGGCAAGTCCAGCCTGGCGTTTGACACCCTGTACGCCGAAGGCCAGCGCCGCTACGTGGAAAGCCTGTCCACCTACGCACGCCAGTTCCTGCAACTGATGGACAAGCC
>JACCDZ010799887.1_pt1 | contig 15679 bp, 10 predicted proteins | sample 7449551 | NCBI WGS metagenome assembly JACCDZ01 (sample SAMN15323452, study PRJNA562643) | freshwater metagenome | isolation source: river surface water | place: USA:Blue River Watershed | collected 2017-08-18 | reverse complement strand
CAAGATCTTTGAATTGCATAGGTACCAATAGAGTGATGACCTGTGCTCAGCAAAAAGTAATTTTTGGAAGGTCAATGAATGAACTGCTTAAGAAGAAATGTAGAGCGCAGTTATGAATGCTTACTGATGTTATTTTAGTTCATTGCGCCTTGAATGTCCTATTTATCTTCACTTTGAGCTGATCTCATCAGTTAAAATAGCGCGTTCCTTGGATATTCACCGATTATTTCTGGTGAACCATGAAATTATCAATTAATAACCCAGCAGTAGCTGGTATGACTGCTGAAAAATGATCACCTTAAACAATGTATCCCTGCGTCGTGGCGCCAAATTATTGCTTGATAAAGCAACGGTCACGCTCAATCCGGGGGAGAAGGTTGGTTTGGTCGGGCGCAATGGCGCTGGTAAATCAACTTTATTTGCATTATTGAATGGCACCCTACACGAAGATGGCGGTGATTTTTCTATTCCTAAAGTATGGCGCATGGCTCAAGTGGCTCAAAACATGCCAGAAACTGAAGAGTCTGCCACTGACTTCGTTATTGCTGGCGATACTCGCCTAATTGAGTTAAGACAAGCGCTTGAGGCTGCAGAGCTAGCAGAAGATGGCATGGCCATGGCGCATGCTCACGTTGACTTGGCAGATGCTGGTGAACATGACGCAACATCCAGAGCGCAGGCACTGATTCTTGGTTTGGGTTTTAAGGTCAGTGAACTTGATCAGCCGGTGAATAGTTTTTCTGGTGGTTGGCGCATGCGTTTGCAATTGGCGCGAGCATTGATGTGCCCATCTGATTTGTTGTTGCTTGATGAGCCAACCAATCACTTGGACTTAGATGCTTTGGTGTGGTTGGAAGCATGGCTAAAGCGTTATGCCGGCACCATGATTGTGATTTCTCATGATCGAGAGTTTTTGGATGCAGTGACCAACGTTACTTTACATATTGAGCATGCCAAACTAAATCGTTACGGTGGCAATTACAGCTCGTTCGAACTCATGCGTGCTCAACAATTAGAGTTACAACAAGCATCCTTCTCAAAGCAACAAGAAAAAATTGCTCATTTACAAAAGTTCATCACACGCTTTAAAGCTAAAGCAAGTAAAGCCAAGCAAGCGCAAAGTAGGGTCAAAGCTCTTGAGCGTATGGAGAAAATTGCTCCAGTATTGGCTGATGCTGAGTTCACTTTTGAATTCAAAGAACCACAAAATTTACCGAACCCCATGTTGGCCATCAGCGATGCAAGCTTTGGTTACAAAGTAGATGGTGCCAATAAAATCATTATCAAAGATGTCAATAAATCAGTCTTAGCTGGTCAAAGGATTGGTATCTTGGGAGCAAACGGCCAGGGTAAATCGACCTTGGTTAAAACCATTGCCAGAACCATGCCTCAACTTGCAGGCACAGTGACTGAGGGCAAGGGTTTGAACATTGGTTACTTTGCTCAGCAAGAGTTAGATGTTTTAAGCTCTGATGACAATCCTTTAGAGCACATGATTCGCTTAGCCAAAGACTTGGGTCCTAATGTTGCTGAATCAGGTCGTGAGCAAGATTTGCGCAACTTCTTAGGCACGTTTAACTTTGCTGGTGACATGGTCAAGCAAGCAGTCGGAACCATGAGCGGTGGTGAGAAGGCTCGTCTGGTATTAGCCATGATTGTTTGGCAGCGACCTAATTTACTTTTGCTAGACGAGCCAACCAATCACTTAGATCTTGCAACCCGTGAAGCTTTATCAATGGCCTTGAATGAGTTTGAAGGTACTGTGATGTTGGTCAGCCATGATCGCGCTTTGCTAAGAGCCGTTTGTGATGAGTTCTGGTTAGTGGGTCGCGGAGAAATCAAACCATTTGATGGTGATCTGGATGACTACCAACGTTACTTGCTTGAAGAATCCAAGAGACTGAGAGAAGAAGCCAAGATGGAAGAGGTCAAAGGATTTTCTGTTGGTGTTTCTGAAGTTGCTAATCCGACTGTCAGTATTTCCGTGGAGCCTGAGAAAAAACCAGTGGTTCAAACCAGTGAGCAAAGAAAATTAGAATCTGCCAAACGCCAAGAGATCAATGCCCGCACCAAGCCTTTAAAAAAGCAAATTGATCAGGCTGAAAAATCAATGGCGCAGCTTCAAGCAGAGAAGACTCAATTGGAGTCAAAATTATTAGACCCAGTTTCTCCGCAAGAAATTGCGGATATTGGTAAGAAGCTTAAAGTGATCAACGATGAGTTAACTTCTCTAGAAGAAAAATGGCTAGGATGGACTTCTGAGATAGAAGCCATTGAATCTCAAGTATCTTAAATTTAAAAAAACTTGGTATATCTTAAAAAGATGCGTTGCTTATCTTCAAGTGCAGCGTTGTTATCGATGTCTTGGCCATACTGCAAGGTCAGACGACCAAAGGAATAATTCCCAATCCCGCTCAATTGATAGCGATGTGACTTAATTGAATCCTTATTCGCTGTTCCACTAAAAATAGTTTCGCCACCTTCTGAATAGAAGTATGCCCCTGCGAAACTGTATGTGTTGTTAAATTTATAAAGAAGACCGGTTTGGGCGCTGTAAAGGGCTTTTTGTTCTAACACGCCAAGCCCTTGGCTCGGATTTAAAGAGCGACTCTCATCATTTTTTCCAAACCATAAAGTATCAAATGCAGCCATCCAATTTAAATTGGGAGCGATTCTGGTTTGGTAGGCAATTTGACCCGCCCATCGATAGCGATTTTCACCCATATTGATGGCTCTATCGCTTGAGTAGCTTCCAGTAGGGCTGATCAAATAGCCAGCAACAGCCACAAAAGTATTAGAAGTTTTATCAACGTAAGGCCAGTATGCAAATACCAGCGTGGTATCAATCATGCCATTATCAGCAGGAGAAGGAGCAAGCGCCCCAGATGGATCATTTCTACCTGTGCCAGTGTGAAGATAAAACAATGCAGGTTGCTGATTCACCTCAAAAGCTTGGACATAACGAAACTGGACTTGAGTCTGATCAATTTTTGCATTTCTCGCACCAACTCTCTCCGCATTCAAATATGAAAGTTGAACGCTGCGCAAACCAGGGGGTGGAGCGGTGGCATCGCCAGGCTGAAGATCGATGGCCCAAGCAGGCATAGAAAAGCCTGTTGCCATGATCAGTGTGGCAAAAAAACTAACTTTTGGTTTTATGGCTAATCGACGCATCTTGGCTATAAATCTTGGATATGAGTCATTTTATACTTTTTTATAAGTAATAAGGAGGGTGTCATCCTATTTGCTAATGAATCGTTAATGGAAGAGGGGGCATCGTTTATGATGACACTGTTAGCGCCTATGTGTGCGCCATTGGTTTAATAAAGGATTGATATGCATCGTAATTTAAAAAAAATTAGCTTGATTGCTTTAATTACTGCGACATTGGTTGGTTGTGCATCGACCCCAGTCGGTCCAAGCTTGGTCATCATGCCAGCTCCTGGTAAGCCATTTGAAATCTTCCAAAAAGATGATCAGGAATGCCGCACATATGCCCAAAATTCACTCAACACAACCGCCGATGAGATCGCCGCTAAAAATACGGCAAAAACAGCCATCATTGGTGCTGCAGTTGGTGCTGTAGCAGGAGCTATGGCTGATGGCGGTAGTTCTCGAAATGTAGGCACTGGTGCTGCTATTGGTTTATTGGGTGGTGCAGCAATGGGCGCTACAGGTGGTAATGATTCTGCTAAAGAAGTACAACGTCGTTATGATATTGCTTACCAGCAGTGCATGTACTCAAAAGGTCATCAAGTGCCAGGTTACTCTATTCAAAAGCCGGTTGAGGCTGCACCAAAATAATTAGTATCCGATTACTGATGATTTGAAACTCAAGCTAAAAAATTGAGAGAGTGTTAAACCTCTACTGGAGGATGCTCTCTCTCAAATCTTTTGGCAGTTCTTTTGAATAGGATGATCAAGAAGGTGGCAGCAATAGCCAGACTTAGACTGTTGGCAAACCAAAATCCTTGAGCGCCCTGAAGTATCTCAGGCACATTGCCGGTCAAGTTAAATCCTAAGATATATCCGCCACCAAGTCCAACGCCCCACAGTGAGAGGGCGTAAATCCACATCGGCCAAAAAGCCACGCGATAGCCTCTCAAAATAAATGCCGACGTTACTTGTAAGGCATCAAAGATTTGATAGAAGGCAATGAATAAAAATAACGGTATTGCCATTGATCGAACATCTGCTGATGGGGCGTACAAGTCAAGCAAGGGATATCTAAAAATCCAAACCAGTAGACCAACCAAAACGCACAAAGTCGTTGTGAAGACCAAAGATGACCAACCAATCTCTTTGGCTAAAGTTGGTCTATCTGCACCCAGTGATTGAGCTACCAAAGTAGAGGTGGCAATCGATAATGACAAAGGTAGCATATATAAAACCGTACCCAAGTTGGCAACAATTTGATGACCAGCCAAGGGCACGGTACCCAATTTAGCAATGAACAGCGCCATAAAAGCGAATGATGTCACTTCAATGAGATAGCTCAAACCAATTGGTAAGCCCAGCTTTAAGAGAGTGCCAATTTTATGCATATCTGGTCGGCTGAACTGTTTGTAAACGCCAAAAATTTGATAAAACTTGCCTCGATAAACAATCACCAGCATGGTTAAAAACCAAAGCCAATTAATGATCACAGTTGCTAGGGCGCAACCAGGTCCACCCATGGCCTCAACACCAAAGCCACCGTAAATCAGCCAAGCATTGAGTGGGATCTTTAAAAATAAGCCACCGATTTGTAACCAGGTAACCACTGCTGGTTTGGAAATGGCATTGTGAAAAGCCACCAACACTCTCATGGCTAGACTGGCTGGCAAACCCCAGGCAACGATTTGTAAATACAAAATGGCTTTTGCTTCAACTTCTGGGCTGGCATTGGCGATTGATAAAAATACGCCTGGGTTCATCAAAATCAGCATGCCAAAAATACTGAGACCAAGTGATAGCCACCATCCTTGACGGACTTCTTCACCAATTTCTGAAAAGCGTTTTGCACCAAATAACTGACCAGCAATTGGAGCGAGCGCTGAGATAACCCCAGTCAGGCCCACATAAATACTGATAAAAATAGAGCCTGCCATCGCCAGGGCTGCAAGATCATCGGTGGAGTATCTTGCCACCATGGCGGTGTCCATCACGCCAAAGGCAATCACAGCCAATTGGCCAACCAATAGTGGACCAGCTAATGAAAGTAGGCGGGGGATGTCTCGCTTTAGATTACTGAGCATGACTCAGTACTTTGTACAGTCTTAATCGTTCAGAACGATCACTCACACGACGATCTTCCCAAATCAGTTCAAGGCTTTTGTTAAGTCGCTTGGCAGTCTTACGTGCTTCGCCAGGTTGATTGCTGATCCATAGATCGCAATGAACATCATCTTTGAACTTTAATTTTGTGAAGTAAACAAATGAAGCTAACTGACCATCACCTAAATGCATTGAGTTGATGCAAACAGATTGAGAAGGCACCACTTGAATTAAACGTTGTGCAACATCACGATATGTTTTTGCATAGTTAATGGTGGGTAGCCAAAGAGTCATTAGCAATACCCAGGTTAAAGTTGTGCCAGCTGCAGAAATCACAACTGCACGCCAAATCACTTTCGGCGCTCTGGATGTTCTCCACTTAATAACGCTTACCCACAAAATGGTTACTGCTATGGCTGCAATCAATGCCAGCCAGCTAAATTCTGGAACAAAGCCAGGGACTTTCTTGGCAATGTTTCTTGCTAGGCCTGCGGGCAAGTTAGTTGTCATCGCAAACCACATGACCCAAATAAAAGCACCAAGCAATGTGAAGGTGAGTAATGCAAACCAATCAATGAAGCTGATCACGCTGCGCTTAATAATAGGAAGACTAAAACATGCCCAGATAACCAAGGGTGGAATGATCAACAGCAAAGATTGTTCACTGAGGGCTTGTAGATGGGTCTGATAAACCAATACAGCGATCACAATGCCCAGTGGTAATGCCATATTAGGATTACGGATGCCGCCCAAGGGATTGTTGGCACCTTTGCGCCAAAACCAAATGCTCCACAACGCCAAGGGCCAAACAGGCCAGGCATAGAGCGGTAAGTTTCTGGCTAAAAAGCCCGATGACTTAGCTGAAATAACTAGTTGCATCGCATCATTGCTCCACCAAGCTCGCCAAGCAGTTTGCATTTCACCGGTGGTCAAATCAGACATCCACCATAACAGTGGCCAAACACTGATGCCTAATAATGCAATGAGCCAAGTGCTGGCCAACCATTTAGGGTGAGGCTTGACCTCGCAAATAATCAAAGAAACAATCAAGCCGATAAAAATCAGCACAAACAACCAAAGTGATGCAGATAAGGCAATCACTGCCAAACCAAGACCTGTCCACAAGCCACCTTGCAGAGGCTTATCCAAACCTCTGACCATGCCGTAAATAACCGTGGAGATACCTAATAATTGGGCCAAAGCTGGAGTGGTTTCGTGAGCACGCATGGCCAAACCAATACAGGCCAAGAAAATCATGAGAGCACTGTCAGCCAGTGTTCTGCCATAGTCTCTTGCTTGCGGTTGGCCACCTAAAGCAAATGCAGTTGGTTGAACTTCCGGACGACGCCCTAATAGGTAAGCGGCGTGCCAAATGGCCATACAGCTCAAGAAAAAACATCCTGCAGAATAAAGACCTGCAGCATTCGTAGGCCCCATCAGTGGGCCAAATAAGCCAATTAAGCTGGCACCTAACCAATAGGGCAGTGGACCAGCTAGGATCTCAGTTCTGCCATCAATGTGAGGTAGTAGCCAATCGACCCATGAGCCATTGGCCAAGGTCCACATGGCACCAAAGCCAGCCGCATCATCATTTTTCCAAGGGTCTCGACCAAAGATGCCCAAGAGTCCATAAATAGCCGTGATCAACACCAAAACAAAGCGAGGCAATGTTGATGTGGCAGCAGCAGTTAATCGAATGGATCTCATGGAGCTTAAATTTTGACCTGATTAGACAAAAATGAATAGCCTATATGTAAAAAAGGCAGCGTGAGCTGCCTTTTATGATTTCATTGGTAAAGCTGAAATTCTTAGGCAGTTGTTTTGCCTGTAGCTTTTGTACCAAACTTCTGACGGAATTTCTCAACACGACCAGCTGTGTCCATGATCTTCTGAGTGCCAGTGTAGAAAGGGTGTGACTCTGAAGAAGTCTCAATCTTAGCCAATGGATACTCTTTACCATCTTCCCACTTGATTGTTTCTTTAGTGTTGATAGTAGAGCGTGTTTTGAAGCTGAAGTTGTTTGATACGTCTAGGAAAACAACTTCTTTGTAATCTGGGTGAATGCCTTGTTTCATTTAAATAGTCCTTTAGCCTGGTAGCCGCCCATCGAAGAATGGGTACTTGCCTGAATTAAAACGAGAATTGTAGCAAAAAATACTAGATATGGGCTTGTTTTGGGTAAAACTGACTGGAAAACCACGTTTTAAGCCAGTTTTTACCTCAAATTAGCCCCCGCGACGCATCAATTCAAAGAATTCAGCGTTATTTTTAGTGGATTTGAGCTTATCCACGATGAAGTTCATCGCTTCAATGTCATCCATGTCTGAGATCAGTTTACGTAGAACCCAGATCTTCTGAAGAATTTCAGGCTTGATCAATAGTTCTTCGCGACGAGTGCCTGACTTATTCAAGTTGATCGCTGGGTAAACACGGCGCTCTGCAAGACGGCGTTCCAAATGAACTTCCATGTTGCCGGTACCTTTGAACTCCTCGTAAATCAAGTCGTCCATACGGCTGCCTGTTTCAATCAAGGCTGTTGCAATGATGGTCAAAGAACCACCTTCTTCAATATTTCTGGCTGCACCAAAGAAACGCTTTGGTCTTTGTAGGGCATTTGCATCCACACCACCCGATAAAACCTTACCTGATGAAGGCACAACGGTGTTGTAAGCGCGGGCCAAACGAGTGATTGAGTCTAGCAAGATGATCACATCACGCTTCATTTCAACCAAGCGCTTAGCTTTTTCAATCACCATTTCTGCTACTTGTACGTGGCGCACAGCTGGCTCATCAAACGTTGAGGCAACAACCTCACCTTTAACAGAGCGTTGCATCTCAGTCACTTCTTCTGGGCGCTCATCGACCAATAAAACGATCAAAACTGCATCAGGGTGATTGGCTGAAATAGCGTGAGCAATGTGCTGCATCATCACTGTCTTGCCAGACTTAGGTGATGCTACTAATAGGGCACGTTGACCAAAGCCAATCGGTGAAATCATGTCAATGATTCGGCCAGTTAGATTCTCTTCAGCCTTGATGTCGCGCTCAAGAAGCATCGGACGATCTGGGTGAAGAGGGGTTAAGTTTTCGAACGTGATGCGGTTTTTAAGCGCCTCAGGAACAATGCCATTGATCTTGTCTACTTTGACCAAAGCAAAGTAACGTTCGCCTTCTTTAGGTGTTCTAACTTCACCTTCTACAGCATCACCAGTATGTAAGTTAAAGCGGCGAATCTGTGCTGGAGAAATGTAAATGTCATCTGTAGAAGCCATGTAAGAGGCTTCAGGGGAGCGGAGGAAGCCAAAGCCATCAGGCAGAACCTCTAAAACGCCATCACCGAAGATGGTCTCGCCACCTTTGGCACGTTTTTTAAGAATTGCAAACATCAACTCCTGCTTGCGCATGCGTTGGGTGTTTTCAATTTCTAGGCCAGTGGCCATTTCAAGAAGGGCAGATACGTGTAGTGCTTTAAGTTCGGTGAGATGCATGTGTGTGGAGTTAGGCTAAAGCCTCAAAGAAAGAACAAGATTTGGAATGTTTGATTAGAACAGGACGTTCTATCAGCTGTTGGGAGAATTCTACACCCTAAATTAAAAAAAGAGCAAATAAAGTGTTCAAACAGGATGAGGAGCTCTTTAGGTGAGCTCCTCAGATATCAATATTTAGATATGGCTATCCAAAAATGCAGTCAACTGAGACTTAGACAAGGCGCCAACCTTTTGAGCAGCTACTGTGCCATTTTTGAACAAAATCAAAGTTGGGATACCGCGGATACCAAATTGAGCTGGGATACCTTGGTTTTCATCAACGTTCATTTTTGCAATTTGTACCTTGTCGCCATACTCTTTGGCAACTTCTTCAAGGATTGGGCCAATCATTTTGCAAGGACCGCACCATTCAGCCCAGAAGTCGAGCAAAACAGGTTTATCAGATTTCATCACATCTTGATCAAAAGATGCATCACTCACGTATTTAATTGCGTCACTCATAAGAGTCCTTTGGTATTAATTGTTTTAATTATGATTGGCTGTAGATCTCATTTTTTGATTATTCACCAATAACAAGCAATATATTATCAATAAGTGCTTCTTTGTGCATACTTCTACTTCAATGCCTTATTTCAAACACCACCTTTTAACCCCAGATGACCAGGTATTAAATACCTTGGCTGATCTCGTTTGGACGGTGACCAAGGAAGAGCAGCGCAGTCCATTGGTGATTTTAAGTACATCAGGCCCTGCATACAGCTTAAGACAGGCCCTTGAAAAGCGTCGACCATCTGGCCTGCCTTCAAATTTGGTGTTTTTACCCAGAGTCCTGGGTCTGGCTCAATGGTTAAAGGAAACCCCTGGTTTAAAAGCAGAAGGTATTCAGAAAACTGATTTAGAGCGCTGGTATGAGGTATATCAAGCTTTAAGCGATAGACCGCAGTTAAGTTCTTTGTTAATGGATAGTTCCGATGCCTCTAAATGGTCATTGGCCAAGAAGGTCATTGAAGTCTGTGATTTGCTATCCGACGCCACCTTGAGTGTTTTTGATGAAGTGCTTGAGTCTGCTTTGAGTAATGCTATTGCAGAGGTCTATCAAGGAGCCTGCAAACAGATTGTTGAAGTTGAAGCGCGCATCGTATTGGCATTTTGGGAGAATCTGAGCAGTGCTCAAGATCCTGTGGTGAGGCAGCGACGAGCCATGGGCTTGAGAATTGCTCAAATCAAGCAAACGATGACTGATTCTCAGAATGCTCTTGATGACTCTCCGCTTATCTTTATTCAAACCGCACAAGCCAGCCCTGGTTTCGAAAAAGCAATTGAACAAGTTTGGCAAGCCTATGCATCAGTAACAGCGTTCCACCATTGTTCGCTGGATTATTCAAATGTGGCGCTTTGGCCAGAGTGCTTAACTGGTGTAGATGATCCAAAAGCGGTGATTCAAAAGAATCGCGATGGCTTTTTTGATGCAGACCAGCAGGTCTCCCAACGTGATCGCCGCATTTTCAAGGCCCAGGGTTTTGAGGACGCTGCTTGGCAGGGCGCCGGTGCGATTGAGAAACTCTTGCATGACGGACATCAGCACATTGCATTGATTGCCCAGGATCGTTTAGTCGCTCGTCGTATGAGGGCGTTACTGGCAAGATTTGGAGATGGTTTGTCAGTTCATGATGAAACTGGTTGGAAGCTATCAACCACCAGAGCTGCTGCATCTGTGATGTCTTGGATGGATGTGGTTCGTCATCCGGCCGGTCCCTCTTCTGTTGAGTTAATGGATTTTCTGAAAAATCCTTACATCGATTGGTCGGTGTTTGGGATTGCTCATGATCAAGCTTCTGATTGTTTGAGCTTCTTGGAGCAACGCTTGATTGAGGCAGATGTCAGAGGATCTTGGTCTGGGTTCATCTTGGCCCTAGATTCTGATAACGATGAAACAAATACTTTGGTCAGCATTATTCGGAAGCTTAAAAGCCAAAGCAACCGCTGGCAATCTTCATCTAACTCTTGCCTTGCTTGGCTAGACCTTCTCGAACAAGATTTACTTGATTTGGGCATGTCTTCCTCACTGTCTCAAGACATTGCAGGTCAGCAATTGCTGGCGTCGCTATCTCCGATGAGATTGTTGAATCAACATCCCATGAAGCAGGTGGAATGGTTGTCTTTGTTAAGTTCGATGCTGGAAGATGCCAGTTACATTGAAAGCAATCCACGGCAGAGTGCCAGCGTCACCATCTTGCCCCTCAGTGCTACACGCTTAAGAAGATTTGATGCTTGGGTCATGGTGGGGTGCGATGACACTCAGTTGCCATCACTATCAGACAGTCCGATGTTTTTATCGGCACAACTTAAAAAATTATTGGGCTGTAAAACTCAAGAAGCTGAATTTATTCAGCAAGCAATGGATTTATCTCAACTGATGATGTCTCATCAACACTGGCGAATGATTTGGCAGTCAGTGGGCGCCACTGGCGAACCGAGGCAGCCATCACCATGGCTGCAAAGACTCTATGTCAATCATGCGGAGCTATTAAAAGATAAGCTTGAGGTGCTGCCTACAGCTTATGAGGCAAGGCCCATCAGCCAACCAAAACCAAGTTTGCCCAATGACTTTGTTAAATCATCAAGCATCAGCCCAAGTGCTTATCGAGCATTAAGAGAATGTCCTTATCGTTATTACGTGACCAGATTGTTGGGGCTAAGAGAGCGGAGTGGTTTGGATGCTGAAGTTGATTTGAGTTTGGTGGGGAAAACACTTCATGCTGCTTTGTATGATTTTTATCATGGCTTAAAAACTCAAGCACTTGAGACAGACAATATCTACGAGCGCACCAAATTATTAAAGCAACGTTTGTATGCCATCTCTCATAAACATTTCAAACCATTGCTTGAAGTTGATGGGCGATGGCTGGCTGCTTGGATCGAGTGGGAGACTTTGATTCCATCATGGATTGATTGGCACATTCAACGTGAGCAATCTGGATGGGTGTTCCATGATGGTGAAAAACAGGTTGGCTTTGATTTACAGACTCGTTTTGGCGAAATACGTGTATCAGGGTTTGTTGATCGTTTAGATATTCATCCTCAAAATGGCGTTGAAGTGATTGACTACAAATTCAGCAGTAAGAACTCAATCACCAAAAAGAAAAACAATCTCCAAGATGATCCTCAGTTGGTCATTTACGCTAAAGCAGTGAATGAACATGACATGGTGAATCGTCAACCTACAACCACCGCCTCATGGATTTCTGTGAAGGAAGATGATGCACGTGTTGAGGTTGATGATTTACAAAGCGAAATGAAAGAACTTCCGGCGCAAATGATCGCTGATATTGAATCCCTTTGGGGAGGATCTCCAATGGCGGCAAGCGCACCCGATAGCATTTGTCAGTATTGCCAGGCGCGGGGTATTTGTCGCAAAGGAATGTGGTCATGATCGATCAATTGATCCTTGATTCATGCGATCCTGATCAATCGGTGGTGGTGGAGGCTTGCGCTGGTAGTGGCAAAACATGGCTGCTGGTATCGCGCATCATTCGATTACTGCTTGCTGGCGCAAAGCCCAGTGAAATTCTTGCCATCACATTCACTCGTAAAGCAGCTCAAGAAATGCGTGGTCGTTTGGACCAAGTTCTTTTACAGTTTGCTAATTGCCCGGAGGAAGAGTTAATTGAAGAACTGATGGCTCGCGGGTTATCGGCAGAAAAAGCCAGATTGGCCATGCCTAAAGCTAGAGCATTGTTTGAAGAAGTTTTATCAGACCCTCGTCCTTTGAATGTTGAAACTTTCCACGGCTGGTTCAGTAGTCTTTTGCGTGGCTCACCCCTTGGTTCTGGTGTTCCTCAAGGCCTGAAACTTCGGGATGATTTTAAAAGACTGCAAGACGAGTGTTTAGAGGATTGGTGGATAAATTTGCCAACGAACAGCAACACTGCTGTGCGTGCCGCCTATGAGCTTCTTGTGAAAGAACTAAAAGCCAATAATGCTAATGATCTCTTGATTGGCTCAAAAGGTTTTTTAACTGTTAAAGCTGAGTGGTGGAGTTATTTAGAGAATTGTAAAAAGCAGGGCGCGAATCCAATGCAAGCGATCAGTGACCGCTCTGATTGGTTGGCAATTCAAGATCCGCTCAAAGCCATGTTGGATGATTCTCAGGCGTTGATGAATTTGATGAGCTTGGCCAGCCATTTAAAAAATGGTGGATCGAATGATCAAAAGTATGCCAATGCAATTGATGATGCGCTTAAGAAACAAGCTCATGGTTTTTCAGCAGACGATGTGGCTGCAGCTTTAAGACCGGCATTCTTAACTGCCGAATTTGAACCTCTGGCTAAGTTGTTGGCGTCTGAGGCGGTGAAAAAATCTCTCAAGCAACTGAGTGATTCTCAAAACATAGAGCAACAAATCAATCACACCCGGCAGACCTGGGCGCAAGGCATGTACGACCATTATTGTTGGGAGGCTGATCACCGGGCTCACCGAATTCATCAAGCGTGGATCACGATTGGTGTGGACATGTTGAGACACTATCAGGCAAAAAAAGAAATCATGCGGGTTCAGGACTTCTCGGATTTAGAGGCTTACACCGCAAAATTAATGCTCAAATCAGATGTGGCTAGTTATTTGCAAGCCAGACTCGATGCCAAGTACAAACATTTGCTCGTCGATGAGTTTCAAGACACCAATCCATTGCAGTGGCAGATACTCTTATCTTGGTTGAATGCTTATGGTGAAGAGGAGAGCAGACCATCCATCTTTTTGGTTGGAGATCCTAAGCAATCAATCTATCGGTTTAGACGAGCAGACGTTCGTTTATTCGGTGAGGCAAAGAATTACTTACATAAACAGTTCAAGGCCAAGATCCATTCATTTAATAAGACCCGACGCAATAGTTCGGCAGTGATCAAGGCAGTGAATGATGTTTTTGCTTTGTCGGATGTGCCAAAGAATTATCCATTTCAATCTCAAGAACGAAATCCTGGCGCGAAAGATAGTTATGGTCTAGGCGAAGTCTGGCGCTTACCTTTGATTGGTTCTCAAGAGATCAGGCAACATCAATCAAGAAATGCCCTTGAGCATCCTTTTATTGATGTTGCGAAACAAACAAAAGCGCAGCAAAGTTTTGATGAGGCTTTGCAGGTGGCTCAGTTAATTCAAGAAATTAAAAAACAGAAAAGTGCTAATTGGGGAGATTTTTTGATTTTGCTGAGATCAAGGACTCATCTCGCGCAAATTGAAAGAGCCTTTAGAGCGATGGGTATCCCGTGCGATAGCCCAAGACAAGGAGGTTTGTTGCGAACCCTTGAAGCTGAAGACATGGTGGCCTTGTTATCTGTTTTGATCATGCCTGGCGATGATCTGGCGCTGGCTCAAGTATTGCGTTCTCCCATCTACGGATTGACTGATGAAGAGCTATTGGCTTTGTTGACAGCTAAGCAATCTCAAGAGATTCATTCTTTATGGCAATTGATTTCATCTCCTGAGAATCCAAGGCATCAGATTTATTTAGATATCTCAGCATGGGCTGAGTTGTCTAAAAAACTGCCTGTTCATGATTTACTCGACCATATTTATGCCGAGGGACAAATTCGTTTGCGTTATGCAAGCTCTGCGCCAAGCTTGCAGCGAGATCAAGTGCTATCAAACTTAGATGCATTCTTATCTCTGGCACTCAACCTGGATGGCGGACGTTACCCAAGTTTGTCTAGATTCATCAATGAGTTGAAAAAAATCAAGCGTGGCGCTGAGGAAGAAAGTCCGGATGAAGGCGAATCATCGGGCGAAGATGATGTTGATGAAGAATCTGAGACATCTGAGAAGCGCGTCAGAATTCTGACCATTCATGCTGCCAAGGGTCTCGAATCTCGCTTTGTGTTCTTGATGAACACCAACACAAATAAGTCTGGCAAAGATAACGTGGGTGTCTTGATGAGCTGGTTGCCGGGCAGTGATGCTCCAGATCATATTTCCCCAACATTTTCCGCAAAGCCCAAAGATCCAGCCCGTGAATCTTTGAGAGAGCAAGAAGATCAAATTGCTCAAATCGAAAATTGGAACCTTCTCTATGTTGCTTTGACCAGGGCAAAAGAGGCCGTGTATATATCTGGATCTGCGAATAAAGGCGATCCAAAGGCTGATGCCGCAATTGCCAAAAATAGTTGGTATGACCGCTTAGCAAGAGCTGGGGTTGATCTGATGCCTGATTCGTTAGAGTCAGAAATCAATCTTCTTGATCAAAAAATAAGCGCTGCAACTGCTGATATCAAACAGCCTTTTGAGTCATTTGCTGATTTCAATGTTTCTTGGCGTGGCCAAGCCAATAGAAGTATCCGCTTTGATGAAGAGTTGGTCAGTGTTGATCAGCAACGCATGATTGATTTAGGTGTTGCTTTCCATGCTGTGATGGAGCATATCGTGCGGGCTGGCATCCGCAATTCATCAGAAATGCCAAGTGCAGAAGAAATCACTGCTTGGCTCAATATCAGTCCTGAACTTGCAACTGATGCAAGACGCTGTGCCTTGAATGTGTTGAATTCAACTAAAACCAAAAACTTTTTCTTTAATCCAGCAATTCAAGCTTCATGGGAGGAGTTGGACGTTGCTGACTCAAATGGAAGATTGCTGAGGATTGACCGACTGATTGAGTTATCTGACCAGTTGATTATTTTGGATTACAAACTTTCTATTCCAGACCCCGCAAGCGAGCTATTCACTCAATACGATGCTCAGATGAGTACTTATAGAAAGTGTGTGGCTGTTTTGAGACCGGATAAGCCAATAAAAAGTTATTTATTGGGTGCAAATGGGGATATTTTAGAGATGGGTTCTGCTAAATGAACCAGGCAAATAGACAATCAATGGATTGGGATTTGTCAGGAAACCCCCTAAAAACCTTGATTAAACAAGTTAGTAGGTGGACGAGCCTGACCCTCGGCACT
>JACCDZ010051629.1_pt1 | contig 15680 bp, 17 predicted proteins | sample 7449551 | NCBI WGS metagenome assembly JACCDZ01 (sample SAMN15323452, study PRJNA562643) | freshwater metagenome | isolation source: river surface water | place: USA:Blue River Watershed | collected 2017-08-18 | reverse complement strand
CGCTGTCATTCACCGGGCTGTTCTCGAAGTTGCAGCAGGCATCGGTCGCGTTCCAGAACGGGTTCTGATTGCCGCCTGCCTCGCGCGTGCCGTCCGGTGACGCCAGCCCAAAGCCATAGTCCTCCACCAGTCGGCCCAGCCCCCAGTAGTTGGTGATGCTTTGTCCACTCGACGTGTAGCCGTGCAGCAGCACAATCAGCGGCAGATCAGTGGCGTTGCGATAATCCGCGGGCGCACTGACCAGCACCGGCCCTCTGCCGAAGTCGATGGTTTGTGCCGCACTCCAGGAGGCGGGCAGCAGGGCGCACAATAACAGCGTGAGTTGGAAGATTCTGGTCATGTTGATGCTCCGTGGGATCATTGTTTTTGTTCAATTCTGGTTGAGGCCGAGTTCCTTCTGCCTGTACTTGGGCAAGCCTGCCGCAACTATACGGTGAGACTCACCAAGATAGTATTTGAGTTCGTCGTCTGCGTTGTCTAAAGCGTCGTGTTGCTGTATCCACTTGAAGCCGCGGGAGGCCAGGTACGGGGCCGGCCTGTAGCCCGGCTGGTCGCGCAGGATCTCGAAATTGAGCTCCGATGCCTTGAAAGTAAATGCCGGGCTTCCAGTTTTCTGCCACCCGCCGATCGCAAACACTTTTCCGCCGACTTTCCATACTTGTGAGTCGCCCCATTGCACGACATAGGTTGTCGCGGGCAGAGATCTGCAAAAATCATTGAATTCTTCGTAGGTCATTGGGGGGCCTTGCACCAGCCTGATGAATATCGAGCCGCTTAGCCGATACTTTGAGTGTTGTTAGTTTCGCCATAGTAGGCATCAACCAAGCCACCGATCACGACATTCGAAGCGACGCCACTTGAGTCAAGCCAGTGCTTAACTGCTTCTCGATCTTCGTCGAGCGCTGAACTGTACCGACCAGTGGAACAAACGAATGCGCTAAATGATTTCACACTTCCACTACCTCCCATGCACAAATTACGGCTCTCGATAAACTCGATAAATTGATCGAGCCATGAGTCATAGTCGTCCTCCGCTTCAAGATTCAAATCAGCTGAAAGCTCGAACCCCAGAACGGCAAACTCACCCAGGTACAATTTTTTACGTAATCTTCGTTTCCTAGTGTTTTTCATACTGCTCCTTTGATAAATCCCATCGAGAAATTCGGAAATTCCCTGCTCTGATCCAAGGCAATTGTCTCACCAGTGGTGAGACAATTGGATCATCATGATACACCTCATAACCTCATAAAACTGGCGCATACGAAGCAGATTGATGCGGGTAAAGCCTTGCAAATTCGGTTGCGGTACCGCCCCATGGCTGGCATTGTCAGCCAGATCAAGTAGATGTCATGCTTATGTCGTCATCTCGTTACGATGATAGAAAAGTGATTGCCCTGATCGCCAGAAAGGCGAATAATGCCCTCTAACCACTGAACCCGCGAATGCGATGTAGGTGGTGCTGAAATTCCAAAGCGTGGCTCAGGCCACCCTTTTTATTTTCGGATGTATCTTTATGCCGTACGGATTATCTGCAGCGGCTTTGAGATTCAAACTGGGCTTAAGCAAGTCCAGCCAGTCTTTCAGCTGTTGATCTGACAGATAGCTTTTAAGTCTGTTGGGGAACTCTCCAATTTTCAACTCTCTCATCCCGTACAAATACACAAGATACGCAACCAGATCAGCCATGTGGTTGATGACAGAATCTGTTTTCGTGGTCGTGTCGGCAGCAAGATTATCCAGTACATCGTAAACGGTAACACGTAAACCACGGATGCAGGGTTTTGCCGCCGCGTTTTCCAAATTCCAATGTGGTGATCTGGCGATAGCCCTTCCTGAGTGCGATCAATTTACCGAGAACGACTGAATCTGGAAGAACCTGTAGATGGTTCATGGCGACTTTCTAATCAAACCAACTCAATCCGCAGCTCTCTTCCAAGGACACGCGCCGCCTTGATCATGGTATCCAGTTGAATACGCTCGTTGCCCGGATCAAGAATCCTGTCCAGTTGGCTCCGGCTTGTATGCATGGCCTTGGCCATCTGGTTTTTACTGAGTTGCTTGTGTTTCATGGCCTCTTCAATCTGCCATGCCAGAACGCGTTTGATGGCAATGGACTTGGTCTCACCTGCCATGCCCTCCTTCTCCATAAAATCGTCAAACGATGATCCGATGGAGCCCTTCATTGTGGCAGTCATCACTTGATCTCCTTCAACCTGCGTTTGGCCAATTCCAAATCCGATTTTGGTGTCTTCTGAGCCTTCTTCACAAAGCTGTGAAGCAGGACCATTTTGTTGCCCACCACAGCGAATAAGACTCTGGCTATTTTTCCGTCGGTAATATTGCTGCGGATTTCAAACAGCTCATTGCCCAAGGAACGACTGAGGGGCATGCCGACTGGCCAGCCAAATTCTGCCGTCGCAATATCCTGACCTACGATACGCCGGTCGGCTTCACCGAGTTCTTTGAGCCATTCCCGAACAGGTTCTCTTCCTCTATGCGTCGCATAGAATGCCGCTGGCAATCTCTTTATTTCGTCCATAGAACCTTATGAGGTACATGTGTACCTTGTGAAGTACATCCATGTCAACCCTGAAAATGCACATCGCGCACTTCTTGGGAATTCCCTTCCTGCGTTCTGTTCGATATAGAACGCTGTGTAGGTCCTTCGAGTTTAGCTACATTTGGGAATTCCGTGGCCGCACGGATTTATTGAGAGAGAGGCTGCTACATAATAGAAAGTGTCGCTCACCACATAGAGCGAGTGACTGGAGGGGAATCGGCTTGTTTACGCAGAACAAATAAGACTTCGAACGCTCAACTCCAGCTGCATTGCTGACGCCCTGGTCGGCGACTCAAGCCATCGATAACCATCAATCACATAAGCATTGGCGCCCGTTCGGAACAGCTCCGCGTCCAGTTTCAACGCAGTGTTGTACATGGCCTGGTCGGCCGAATCGCTTGCATCGCCCAGAACGACCAATGCCCCCATTTCTCCACAGTCGGCACCCGCCACGCGCACGATTGCTTCAGAGCGCGTCAGATAGGTGGAGTCTGTGAGGGTAAGGAAGGTTTCAAACGGGAGTGTGACGGGGATGGTTTCTGCGCATCCGCCCAGTACCAGCAGCGAGAGCAGAAGCATTTTTCGAAGAGAACTTACACGCTTGAACGACAGCACTGCATTACCACACTGTTCAAACTCTACAAGAAGCAACAAGAGAGAGGCCAGCCCGCATGGGCCGACCTCTCGCAGAGATCAATTAATACTAGCGACGTACACCGGCCACAGGAATAGCACCGAAGTCGGTGTCGAAATTACCAGCCAGGTTGTCGCCATCAATGGTGCCCGCGAAGCGCAGAGTCAGAGTTTGACCTTGTGCATCGACAGTGGTTGAGAAGTTCACTGCATTGCCTTCGACTGTGACGCCATCCAGTGCCGCGGAGCCGAGGTCACCTGAAGACAGGGTGCCGGACAGGTCGGGCTGAATGTCCAGAACCACGACCATGGCGCCGACCGGAGTCTCGATGTTGACATCCCAGATGCCGACCGCCGGATTTTGTGTAGACGCGCAGGCAGCAAGCAACAGGGCAGCAACCAACAACAGCGAGCCCTTCAGTAATCTTTTCATGATTTCCCCTTAATTTTCTTGTCCGCCTGGAAGCGGATTGTATTTGGTAAACGAGTGTTTGCAGACATACCCAGCGAGCTGGTGACGCCGGGCTATTTTCGCCTGAATCAGGGGCGAGTCAACGACATTCTGGGGAGCTTCACAGGTATTTTTTGTCATTTCTGACTGATTATTGAAAATTCAAGGATTCGGGGAAGGCGCGACATCGAGATGAGATGAGCGTGTTTGAAGCCCCCCGGGAACTGCTATATGCTCGCCGCAGGCCAATCATACCGGCAGCATTACACACGCACTTTACAGAATGAGGGGATACGTCATGGCACGCTTTCGAGTCAACGGAGTAGCGCAGGAATTGGATATTGAGCCGGAGATGCCGCTGCTGTGGGCGCTTCGTGATGAGCTGGGATTGACCGGCACGAAATTCGGTTGCGGAGTTGCCGCTTGTGGCGCCTGCACAGTACAGGTTAATGGCAATCCAGTGCGCAGTTGCGTGACGCCGGTCAGTGCAGTGGAAGGCACCGACATCACCACCATAGAAGGCCTGGCAGTGAATGCTGCGGCGACGCTCACCCCCGTGCAGCAGGCCTGGATCGACCATCAGGTGCCGCAATGCGGTTACTGCCAGTCCGGCATGATCATGGCGGTGTCAGCACTGCTGACCGCCAACCCCAATCCCAGCGATGACGAGATCGACGGTGCGATCACCAACATCTGCCGCTGTGGCACCTATCCACGGGTCCGCAAGGCCATTCGTTCGCTGACGACCACCGCATAGGTCCAGGGAGAGCACACATGAAAATCAATCGACGTCGTTTTCTGCTTGGTACCACTGTAGTCGGCGGCGGCCTGCTCATCGGCTATGCCACCACTCGCCCCAGCAAACATTCTGTTGCCAATGACACGCTCGCCACGAATGGCCAGAGCTTCCTGACCACCTGGCTGCGCATCGACCCGGACAACACCGTGACCGTGCTGGTGCCACACTCCGAAATGGGACAGGGAGTGCTCACCTCGCTGCCGATGATGGCGGCCGACGAACTGGATGCGGACTGGGATCTGGTGAATGTGGAGCAGGCGCCTGCCACGGATCTGTTCGCCAACGGCGTGCTGATCAAGGGCTTCGCGCAATCCATGGGCGTGAGCGTGCCGGGTTTCCTGGACGGGGCAATCAACAAAGTGTCCGAGATCATGAATATCCAGATCACCGGTGGCAGCAGTTCCGTGCGCTTCACGGGTGAAAACGGCATGCGGGTGGCCGGTGCCGCCGCGCGGGAGATGCTGGTCAAGACCGCCGCCGCGCGCTGGGAAGTGCCGGAGAGCGAACTCACCACACGCCTTAGCCACGTTCACCACGAGGCCAGCGGACGCTCTGCCACCTATGGCGAACTGGCCTCCGATGCGGCACGGTTCGAACCGTCGCCGAATCCTCGCCTGAAAGAGCCCCATGAATTCACGCTGATGGGCAAGCCCATCCCGCGCATTGACATTCCGGCCAAGGTCGACGGCACTGCTGCGTTCGGCATGGATGCGCGTCTGCCCGGCATGCTCTACGCCGCCGTGAAGACCTCGCCCGTGTTTGGCAACAAGCTGCTGTCCGTGAACAGTGATGTTGCTCTACAGCGCCGTGGTGTCGTGCGCGTTGTCGAGCTTGATGACGCAGTGGCTGTGGTGGCCGACAATTACTGGCGCGCGAAGCAGGCGTTGGCGGCTCTCGATATTCAGTTTGAAACTACTGCAAATGATCAGGTTACCACACAGTCCATCTACGCCCAGTTCGATACCGCACTGCAGGGCGAACTGAGCGAGGATGTGGAAGAAGGCGATACACCGACTGCTCTGGCTGGCGCCGCGACCACCATCGACGCCACTTATCGTGTGCCGTATCTCGCGCATGCCGCGATGGAGCCGATGAACTGCACGGTGCACTTCCACGACGGCAAGGCCGATGTCTGGACCGGCACGCAGGACAACCTGGGTATTCGTGGCCGCGTGGCCTCGATCTCCGGCCTGGATGAGAACGACGTGACGATGCACATGTTCTATCTGGGTGGAGGCTTCGGCCGCCGTCTGCCGAACACCACCAATACCATCGATCAGGCGACACGGATCGCACAGCAGTTCGACGTGCCTGTGCAAACCATCTGGAGCCGCGAAGAGGATATGCAGCAGGATTATTATCGTCCCGCTGTCACCAGTGCTTTCCGCGCGGGCTTCGATGCCAATAACAATCTGATCGCGTGGGAGAACCACTACATCGGCAAGAACGAACCGGTCGAGGCGGCACATCCGCCTTACACGATTCCCAACAAGTCCATCGCCTATGCCGAGAGCCCCACGCATGTGCCGTTTGGCGCCTGGCGCAGTGTGGCGCACTCGCAGCACACCTTCTTCCTGGAATCCTTTGTGGACGAACTGGCACACAAGGCCGGCAAGAATCCCTACCAGTTCCGCCTCGACATGCTCAAGGACAAGCCGCGTCATGCGGCAGTGCTGAAGGCGGCGGCGGAGCGTGCCGGCTGGGAGCGCAATCTGCCGGAAGGCCATGCGATGGGCATCGCGCTGCAGGAGAGTTTCGGCAGCATCGTGGCACAGGTAGCGGAGGTGTCGATTAACAGCGACGGCAGCGTGCGCGTGCATCGCGTGACGTGTGCGCTGGATTGTGGGCGTTCCGTGAATCCGGACACAGTGGCCTCACAGGCAGAGAGCGGCATCATCTACGGATTGACCGCGGCTCTGTTTGGCGAGATCACCATCGCCAATGGCCGCGTCCAGCAGACCAACTTCAACGATTACGAGATGTTGCGGCTGAGTGATTCGCCAGAGATTGACGTGGTGACTATTGAGTCCGGCGCGGCGCTGGGAGGGCTGGGCGAGCCAGCGACTCCGCCAGTTGCTGCGGCAGTTGCCAATGCGGTGTACATCCTCACAGGCCAGCGCGTGCGCGAACTGCCCCTGAAAAACTACCGCTTCACTGCCGCCCCGGTAGAACGCGTGGCATAAGCCCCTGTGGGAGCGAGCCTGCTCGCGATAGCCTTTAAAAATTTTTCGCGGGCGGGCCCGCTCCCACAGGGTTACTTGCCGGATTGGTAGTTGTCTTTGATGAAACGGCCCAGCAGCTCGAACTCTTCGCTGCGGGTGCTGGCCTTGCGCCACACCAGTCCAATCTCCCGATAGCTGTCCTTGTCCAGCGCCGTGGTCTTGATGCGGGTGTTCTTCAAGAGCGACGACCCGATCGCCATCTCTGGCAGATACGTCACCCCCAGATCTGCATCCACCATCTGCACCAGCGTCAACAAACTGGTGGCGGTGATGTTGCTGACCTTGTCGGCATTCTTGATGCTGCAGGCCGTGAGCGCGTGATCGCGCATGCAGTGGCCGTCCTCCAATAACAGAATGCTGTCCTCCGGCAACTCACTGACCTGGTAGTTCGCAGGATCAACGAGCGTGGTCTTGGCCTGATGGGCGAGATAGAAGCGATCCTTGAACAGCGACATCTCGGTGACGTTGCGCAACTCATAGGGCAGCGCGATCAGAATAATGTCCAGCTCGCCATCCATCAGACGACTGTAGACGCGCTCCGTCAGATCTTCCTTCAGATACAGCTTGAGGTCCGGATAGGCCTTGCGCAGCGCAGGCAGCAACCGTGGCAGCAGAAATGGTGCGATGGTGGGAATCACGCCGAGCTTGAGTTGACCGGTCAATGGCTGTTGATTGCCCTGGGCAATATCCACCAGCTCTTCGAGATCCCGCAGCACTTGCCGCGCCTGCACAGCAATGTCGCGGCCAAGGCTGGTCACGGTGACATTCTTGTTGGTCCTGTCCACCAGCTGAATGTTGAGTGTGCTTTCGAGTTCGCGAATCGCGACGCTGAACGCGGGCTGTGAAACGAAGCAGGCCTCGGCAGCCTTGCCGAAATGCCCGATCTGATCGAGCGCCACAAAATACCGCAATTGTTTGGTGGTTGGTAAATGGCTCATGCATCCCCCGGCTTATGCGCCAATGTGTGAACGACGCGCCAAGGCTAATTAACTTTCCGTATCATGGCAATAGCTTTAATCCATTTTGTGGATGCTGTGTTGCTCGCCTAGAATGGACGCATTGTGAGATTTGCAGATCACTTTTGCAGGAAGGTTACGAGTGCCAGGCCCTTTCAACCGGAGACAACCAGCCCCTTGGTTTCTCCGGTTTTTTTATGCCTCGTGGTGACTGCCAGACTCCCATCGATAATCCCTCTCCACTCGCGCCACGCGCACCCGGTAACTGCTCAGCCATTGCTCGCGACCGCGCTGCTGCGCCTGCTGATGTTCGAGATTGGCGCGCCAGCCCTTGATTGCCTCCAGATCCTGCCAGTAAGAAATGGCGACTGCTGCGGCAGGATTCTCGGCGCCAACAAAACTCTCGAAGCCGAGATAACCGGGCTGCTTTTCGGCCAGCGCGCGCATCTGCTTCGCCATCGCGCCATAGCCCTCGTCATTTCCGGAAGAGGTTTCAGTAAAGATCACGGCATAGTAGTGATTTTGATCAGACATGGTGACGGGCACGACTCCTCTCGTTGGTTTTCTCAAGCAACAGCAACACGATACCACAGGCACCTTTTGCGAATCCGGCGGCGTCCCAGCAGCCGTCGCACGCCTTGTGTCACCTGACACTGTCGAGGTATCGTTGCGCCTCTGCAATCAGGGGTCGGCACGCCGGCAGGGACAGAAAAAATCGACGTGAACGCTTCCACACTGGCGTTGTATCTCCTGCTGATTCCGGGCTTGCTGCTGTTCATGGGGCTGCATCTGCTGCGCGAATTCGGCTTGCGAGACCACCTGCAGACACGTCTCGGTACGAGACGCTATCGCCTGCTCTTCAGTGTCGGCATCCTCATCAGCCTGGTGCTGATTGTGGAGGGTAAATCAGGAGCGCCTTTCATACAGCTCTGGGTGCCGCCCTTCAATCTGCGCTCGTTGACACATCTGATCATGCTGTCTGCCACCATGTTGTTCATTGCCGGCAGCCTTCCGCACTCCTTCACCCGCGAACTGGTGATTCATCCCATGCTGCTTGGCGTGATTCTCTGGGGAGTTGCGCACCTGATCAGCAACGGAGATCTCGCCTCAGTGCTGCTGTTTGGCTCGTTGCCCGCCTGGGCGATCGTGAAAATCGTCAGCCTCGAGCGTGTTCGACGCGGCGCCATCAATGCTGCCGCTCAGCCAGGATCACCTCCCGCCCTGCGCCCGGCCTTGCAGTGGGATGCCGCCGCCATCGTGCTGGGCGTGATTGCCTATACGCTGTTTTTGGTGTTTCATGGGCAACTGTTCGGCCTGGCCCTGATCTCTCCCGTCTGAGAGGCCTCTGCTCCGACAGAGGAATCACTATGCATACCCGCTTCAGCTTCAACTCACGACTCATTCAAAGCGCGGCATACACAGCACTCGCGCTTCTGCTGGCAGGTGCTGGCTCCGCTCAGGCACAAGCTGACAACGACTGGTCCGGCGTCTGGAATGCCGAAGGCACACTGTTCTCGTTACGCATCACGCAGATGAACGACCAGTTGCTGATCGAGCCACTGGAGACTCTCGGTTTCGTGTGGAGTAATGGTCTGGGCCGCATACATGGCGACGGCGAAGACCAGAGCGCGACCGTCGACGTCGACTATCAGGGCGTAAAGGGCACATTGCTCGTGCAACTGGGCGAGGAAGGGACGGCGACAGTCAGGCCGGTGAACTGCCAGCCTGACTTTCATGTCGTCTGCGCACTGGTGCAAAACCAGCAGGCGCGCTTTGTGAAGATGGAATAAAACGCTTACTTCAGCTCGGCAATCGAGGTGATCTGCTTGCCGACGATGCCGTACTCGATCGCCTCTGCCACCGTCATCCAATGATCTCGATCAGTATCCTTTGCCACGCGTTCCAGCGGCTGCCCTGTCTCGTCGGCAATCAGCTTGTTGATGCGCTCGCGCATCTTGATGATCTGCTCCGCCTGAATCTTGATGTCGGAAGCGCGCCCGCGCGAACCGCCCGACGGCTGATGGACCAGGAAGCGCGTGTTAGGCAGACTGAAACGATTTTCTTTCTTGGCCGCCAGATAAATCGTTGTCGCCGCACTGGCCACCCAACCGGTACCAATGACGCGCACTTCCGGCTTGATGAACTTGATCATGTCATAGACGACGTCGCCAGACTCCACATGTCCACCCGGTGAGCTGATGTAGATATTGATGGGCTCATCACCGTCCGCTGCCAGAGCCAGCAGCTTCTCGGTCACCGCCCGCGCAATCTTCTCGTCGATTTCCCCGAAGATGGTGATGGAGCGGGACTTGAACAGTTTCTCGTCCAGAAATCGGCTCGGTGGCGCCTCGGGAACGGGCTGTTCAGGGGATTCGTTTTGCATCGTACTTCTCCAGTATTTCAATCAGTATTTGAATCGGTGTTTGAATAGGGGGTTAAATCAATTTGATACCGCGCCCGAAGGCGACGGGTGTGTTTCTTTGCCCAGCGGCTGAAAGCTGATCATCAGCTGCGGCAATAGCGTCAGGGCGCCCAGCAATGCCACCATCATCGCGATACTGGTCAGCAGACCAAAGACGATAGTGGGGATGAAATTCGACAACACAAGAATCGAGAATCCTGCCACGACAATCATCGTCGTGAAGTACATGGCCCTGGCAATACTGTTATGACACAGGTACATCGTCTCGCGGTAATTGCCCAGACGATGGAACTCATGCTTGAAACGGTGCATGTAGTGAATGGTGTTATCGACCCCCATGCCCACCGCGATCGCCGCAATCGTGATCGTCATGATATCCAGCGGAATGCCCAGCCACCCCATCAAGCCCAGCACAAACAGTGCGGCGAGAATATTCGGAATGATGCACAGGAAGGCGAGATACGTAGAACGGAACAGCACGATGAACATCAGCATGATCGCGAACAACACGAGGCCCAGCGTCAGAATCTGCGACTGATAAAGGCTCTGCAACACGTTGTTGTAAAGCACCAGAATTCCGGTGGTATCGACCTGCTCGGCCGTATAGCCGAACTCGTCCTGCAGCCCCTGCTCGATACCGGTGATCAGCTCGTTGCGATTGAGGTCTTCAGCGGATTCGATCACGCGCACGTTGAAGCGCACCTGATTGTCGGCAACGGATACGAAAGGCGTGAGCACTGACTCCTTCAGTGTTTCCGGAATACGCGAGTAGAGCAGCGCCCATACGAAACTGTCGACCGGGGCGTTGCCATTGAGCTGCTCCGCCAGCTGAATCACCGAGCCGAACGAGAGCACCTTGCCGGTATTCGGCAGGGCGTCGAGATAATTGTGGATGCGTTTGATCTCGTCCATCTTGTCGCCGGTGAACCAGTACGCAGCGTTGTCTTCTTCGGTGGCGCCGTCGCCAAAGCCGTCATCAAACCCATCGTCGAAGCCATCATCAATTGGCTCCGCCTCGGGAAGATTCACCACCACGTCCAGCGACAACGTCCCGCCGAGCTTTTCGTCGAACAGCGTCATGCCCTTGTATATTTCGGTGTCTTCGCTGAAATAGTCGATGAAGCTGTTCTCCACCTTCAGGCGCATCAGCCCCACCACGCTGAACACCAGCAGCAACGCGGAGATGATCAACACCTTGCCGCCCAGTTTGTCGGTGGCACGGGCGAGTGCCGAGGTCAGCGCCATCGTGGTCTTGTTGCTCAGCTTTTCCTCGTCGTTCTGCAGCAGCGACATGACCGAGGGGAACACCAGAAACACCACCAGCAGCGCCGTAGTGACGCCAATCACCATGATCCAGCCGAAGGAGATGATGGGCGAAATGCCGCTGCTGATCAGCGATGCAAAGGCCACGATCGTGGTCAGCGCCGTGTAGAGGCATGGCCGCCACATCGACAGCACCGTGTGACGCAACAGTCTGTCGTGATCGGTGAAGTGCCGGGTGGCACGCAGTTGCCGGAAACGCACAGTCAGATGCACCGTCAGCGAAATGGTGGTGATCAGGAGCAGCGACATGAAGTTGGAAGACACCACGGTGACTCGCCAATCCATCAGGCCCAGTACGCCGACGACGATGACGCCCGCCGCTGCACAGCAGCTCAGCGGCAGGAGTATCCAGCGCACCCGGCGGAAGATCAGCCCAAGGGCGATCACGATGAAGGCGAACACGCCAATGCTGAAGGACGCCAGATCGTTGCGCACAAACGTGACCATGTCGTCGGCGATCATCGGCGCACCGCCGAGATACAGCGTGGCGTTGTCCTGATAGTGGGTGAGGATTTCGCGAATGCTGGCAATGTCCTCGTGGCGCTGTTCGGCCGTGAGGTTGCTATAGGCATCGAACTCGGCACTGACCTGCGCCAGAGTGGCGGTCTCGTCGGCGGTCAGGCCTTCGCTGTCGCGCTTTCTGCGCAAGTTTTCCCGGCTGTCCACCAGCGCGTGATAACGCTCGTCGCGGGCGAAGCTGACCAGCATGGCGGCCGTCTGCCCATCCGGGCTGACGATGGCATTGCTGAACACGGGGCTCTCCATCAACTCCTGACGCGCGGCGGCCAGATCCACGCCCGGGGTCAGCACGGTGTCGTAATCCTCGGACAGACTCAGCAGCGCGGTGTCACCGAAGATCGGCACATTGAGCAGGCTGTCGACCGACTCCACACGCTCCAGGCCAAGCAGCTCGTCGCGCAAGGCACCGAGTTCCGCGAAAGTCTGCGGACTGAAGAGCTCTGCAGTCGGCGTATAGGCGATGGTGACGGTGTCGCGCGTGCCGTAGCGATTGTTGATCTGGCGCGAAAACTCGAGCTCCTGATCGCCTTCCATCAGCAGCGAGTCGGCTGAGGCATCCAGTTTGAAGTTCTGGGCGTACCAGCCAAGGACAATTGTCATCACGCCCAACAGGGCGAGCACAAGCCAGGGTTTGCCAAACACCATGGCACTGTAAAATCGGGTCACGGGGGAACGGAAAAAGCCTGCTGACATGACAATCCTTGAAGAAAGAGCGAACGAGGCCAACTATACCCGTTCAGCTGCGCTCTTGCACCCACGGCCCGGCGAGCAGGATTGGTGAGACAGTGGAGCTGGTTGCACAAATAGTCACAAAGTACGGCTTGAAGTTGATTTGTATCAAGGACATGCTATCGCCCGCAGACTTAAGCTGGCGTTAAGGCCATAGAGGCCAGACTGACAGCAGTCAAGATCAGACATGAAAAGTCGGGAATGAACGCCGCACGGAGACGGTCTCTCCCCCCGCACAAATAGAATCGCACACGGTCAGACCTTGAGACCAAACCTTGAGAGGAGTGTTGTAATGAACAAGCTTTCCGGAGTGTTGCTCGCCGCCACGCTGATGCTTTCATCAGTCGCCGGGCATGCAGACGAATTTCTAAAGTCCATCAAGGACTTCAGCCTGCTGGACCAGCTGCACAACAACCACACGCTGGACGAATACACGGACCGTGACTACATCGTCATGTACATCCACGGTTCGGGCTGCCCGATTGCACGACTCTCGGTGCCGGCCTACAAGGAAATTGCCGACAAATATCGCGACAAGAACATTGCGTTTCTAATGCTCAACTCCTTCATCCAGGACGACCTGAAGCGCATCGAAATGGAAGCGGCAGAGTTCAAGATCTCTTTCCCGATCCTGAAGGACGAAGACCAGACAGTCGCCAAGTCTCTGGGCGTCGAGAGAACCGCCGAAGTGTTCATTATCGATCCGCGCACCAAGGAAGTCCTGTTCCGTGGTCCGATCAATGACTCTCTGGGCTATGAGACTCAGCGCGCTCAGGCCGAGAATCACTATCTGACCGGCGCGCTCGACACCATCCTGGCGGGCGGCACTGTCGACATGGACGACATCCCTGACTCCAAGGGTTGCCTGGTTGGATACTTCCACCCGGCGGTGACTGGCCTCTAATCAGGCTGGACTCCCAATAAACCCCGGCTCACGATAGATCCGAATGCATGAAAAAAGGGGCGGTTGCTGATGGCAACCGCCCCTTTGCATTTGTGCTCTGACCTCGCCGAGACTCAGTCTACAAACGCGCGCTCGATCACGTAATGTTCCTTGATGCCGTGACGTGACTCCTTGAACGCCCAACCATCCAGCACCTTGCAGGTGTCTTTGAGCATCGCTGTGCTGCCGCACATCATGAAGCGATCATCGTCATGGTTGGGCGTGGGCAGGCCGATGTCGCTGAACAGTTTGCCACTTAGCATCAGCTCGGTGATGCGGCCGTTGTGGATGAAATCCTCGCGGGTCACGGTGGGGTAGTAAATCAGCTGGTTCTTCACCTGCTCACCGAAGAACTCATTCTCCGGCAACTCTTTGGTGATCATGTCGTAATACGCCAGATCGATAATGCGGCGCACGCCGTGCACCAGGATGACCTTCTCGAAGCGTTCGTAAATGTCCGGGTCTCGAATGATGCTCATGAACGGGGCCAGTCCGGTGCCAGTCGCCAGCAGGTACAGATGACGGCCGGGCAACAGGTGGTCAGCCACCAGAGTGCCGGTAGGCTTGCTACTGATCAGCAATTCGTCGCCGATGCGGATGTTCTGCAGACGGGAAGTCAGCGGACCGTCCTGCACCTTGATGCTGAAGAACTCCAGCTCTTCCTCATAGTTGGCGCTGGCAATACTGTAAGCGCGCATCAGAGGGCGTCCCTCCACCTCCATCCCGACCATCACGAAGTGGCCGTTTTCGAAACGCAGCGATTTATCGCGGGTGGTGGTGAAGCTGAACAAGGTCTCGTTCCAGTGGTGAACGCTGGTGACGCTTTGTTTGGACACTGCTGCCATGCTGGATTCCTGTCACTTACGATGAATGGAGGCGGGATCAGGGGTCTGAGCCCGAACTTGCGCGAATTCTAGGCGCTCACTAAACTATCTGTAAAACAGATAATTGGCATATATATAATCGGTTTATTAGATATATGCGAGACTGTCGAATTCCGTGCGAAGCCAATTGGGCCGCGACGATACAGCGATGCACCGCCAATTTCAAGATCAGAACCCTCTGCCAGCAGTCCGAACCCAAGGAGCAGCTCATGCATTACACCCTGAGGCAGATTGAAGTCTTCCTCGCGACCGCACATTTCGAGAATGTCACTCAAGCGGCGAACAGCCTCGCAATGTCGCAATCAGCCGCCAGTTCCGCGCTGCAGGATCTGGAGCAGCGCTTCGACATCCAGCTATTCGACCGTGCCGGCAAACGCGTGCAGCTGAGCGAACTGGGCAAGGCGCTGCGCCCCAGAGCGGAGGCGCTGCTGGCACAGGCGCGCGAATTCGAGCACAGCCTGACACAGCGTACCGATGTGGCGGAGCTGAAGGTTGGCGCGACTCTGACCATCGGGAACTATCTGGCGGTGCCCATCATGGCGGAGTTCATGAACCTTCATCCGGACGCCCGCGTCAGCCTGACAGTGGAGAACACCGCCGCCATCGCCAGCCGGGTCCGCAACTTCGAGCTCGACATCGGCCTGATCGAGGGCGAGCTGCAGGACCCGGTGCTGGAAGTTATCCCCTGGCGCGAGGATGAGCTGGCGCTGTTCTGCGCGCCCGGGCACCCGCTGGCCAACCAGCGCACACTAAGCGACGCCGATCTGCTGGCAGCCCGCTGGGTGGTGCGGGAGGCGGGCTCGGGCACACGACAGGCCTTCGATCGCGCCATGCACGGCCTGCTGCCGGACCTCGATCTGCGGCTGAATCTGCAGCACACCGAGGCGATCAAACGGGCGGTGGAGGCGGGGCTGGGGATTGGCTGCCTGTCGGCAATTGCGCTGCGGGATGCCTTTGCGCGCGGCAGCCTGATCCGTCTGGAAGCGCCGCAGCGCGACTGGACCCGCAAGTTCTACTTCATCCTGCACCGCCAGAAGTACCGCAGCGCCGGCATCCAAAGCTGGCTGACGCTGTGCCAGGCGCAGGAGCGCTGAACTGCCCCCTGACTATGCTCTGACTGTGCTCTGACTGTGGGAGCGTGCCTGCACGCGATTTGCACATTCAGTGGAAAGAGCGGCGTGGCGCTACGGGCAGTAGCGACACGCCGTAAATCCGTCCTTGGAGGCTCGCTTTCGCCAT
>JACCDZ010486356.1_pt1 | contig 15683 bp, 9 predicted proteins | sample 7449551 | NCBI WGS metagenome assembly JACCDZ01 (sample SAMN15323452, study PRJNA562643) | freshwater metagenome | isolation source: river surface water | place: USA:Blue River Watershed | collected 2017-08-18 | reverse complement strand
CAGCTCTTGTTTTAGCCGCTCTAGTGCGCCCTCCATGTCTTCAGCATTAGGGCAAAAATAGGTTTTGAGCTCATTAACGGCGCCTGCTTTAAAATCTGAGCCGCGATTGAGAACCGAGGTAATAAGAATCCGTTGCTGTTTTCTGTCGCCATTTTTTTCAGGATTAACAAAATCGATGGCTGCTTGATTTTCACGCGCCCTGTCATCTTCACTGTCTTGACGACTGCCATAGTATCCTTGAAGTTCATATCCCTTATTTGCCAAAAGATTTTGAATTGCTTTACCCTCTTCTTCACTTCTGACATGGATAATAAGATTTTTATTTTTAGCAAGCTCGTTTGCATGTTTAATGATCAGGTCATTGTGCTGAGTTTTTTGTTGTTCAAGATCCCCTTGGTGATATCCAGTAAAATAAATTTCATCCTGGCGTAAAGAGGGCTTAAATGCTGGAAATTGAATGTTCATATGTTTTTCATTGACAATCGGAGAGCCAGTAAGCCCGCATATCTGTTTGCTATTAGCGTATGACGCAAAAGTGTTGATGCTTGTGGGTTCACTGGGACGGGTGACGCGTATTTGCAACGGATTTCCGTCTTTATCCCGTGCTTTGTTAAGGCTCAACTCCTGATTTAATCTTAAACGCAACGCCAAATCCGTATATTTAGTAAAGCTCATACCGACTTGTGGCACACCATTTTGCATCGGGATCAACTTGGCATAGGTTTTACCGTCGATATCTTCAAGCATTTCCTTATCTACCATATAAGTCGCTTTGTGCGCTTCACTTGGCAGTAAAGATCGCGTCTTAATAATTGCCTGACACAGTTCGTTAAATTCGTCTGTCTTATCCTTTTGCAGATAGCGCATCAATTCATCAGGTACTGCTTTCTTAGAAGTATTCTGACGCATATAGTCGAGGATACTCTCTGGATTAAGTTGAAGTGCATTATCTTTAATAAGGCTCTCACCGTTTTTATCTAAATACTGAATCAGCAGTTCCACCATCTTAAGCTCGGCATCGCTGTAGGACATGGGCTTATCATCCGTTCCTAAATAATAACTGCTGTCATTAATAAAAATGTCGTACTCATCCACGATTACGTGAGTTTTAACACCTTGTTTTGCGACTTGATAATTAGCATCTGCTGCAATCACATTCAATGGCGTACCGAAGTTGATTCCCACTTGCTTAACACTACTCATGTGTGCGTGAGTTGGATCTTTGGTAATCAGGTTAAATTGTACGCCTGTATTCTCGTAAAAATCTTTAAACTCGTCATAATGGGCACGTGCCAGGGGCTCGGTAGTTTGAATAACATCAACCGCACGATCAGGATGTTTGGAGGCCAAAAATGCAGCCATCACTGCACTGATAAGTGATTTGCCTTCCCCCGTATTAATTGCGTTTTGGATAGTGCCCGTATGATCGTGTTGCAGGATAAGATTATAAGTAAGTGCCGCAAGTTGCGTGTCTCTTAAAAAGTGCCCAGGGGTTTCAGTGGTTGAGCTATGGCGAAACACAAGAATATTGAGGAGTGCCAAGCGCAGAGTGTCTTCAAGACCATGTTGCGTCAAGAGCCCTTGAATATCCTTAAGAGACATCGCAAAAAAGTCTTGAGTCAACTCTTTAATTTCTCCAATTTTCTTATTTAATTCATCTTGTTGCTTGATCTGGATGAAATCTTTACGGGATAAATCAACGACCCCTTCTGTCACTTTAGAAATATCCGTTTTGAAGTAATTCAACGTTGCTTCATGGATAATGTTTCCATCAGTGTCCAGCACTTGCCCTGAAGGGTCAATCGTTAAGCGATTTGTCAGGTTTTTAACAAAGTTATCTGGCTTCTCTAAATAGGCTGATGCAATTTGATTAAATAAGGTCAAAGAAACTTTATTTTGCTCAATTGTTTGCGCCAATTCAGTTAGCATGTCTATATTGCCCAATGTGATTAAAAGCGTAAAACTCTTCAAATCCTTAGAGTTTTTATGATCATATTGTATTAAGCTTTGCAGCATTGAAATAATATCTTTACGGATCTCAGAGTTTTTGTCGTTTAAGAGGCTTTGGCTAGCATGAAGCGTGCTTAAAAGAAGCTGTAGTTTATCTTCCTTAGCAATAAAGGCTGATAAATTCAACAGCTGACAATATTTTGTCAATGCCTTTAGCTCCTCTTGTGTAAATGTTTCAAGTTTGAGCTGGGTTAATAATGCCAGTGTTTTGATCTCAGTAAATGCTGGTTGGGCGTTAATTTCCTCTTTGCTAACCCCACTTTTTCGTAATTGTGCAATCAATTTAAAAGCGGCAGTTTTCGCATTGACATCGTCTTTGATTTTACCTAAAAGCTCCATGTGATCCTGAGAATATAGAAGTGCATCTTGTGGATTGTCGACCAAAGGATCTGCAGCTACTTGCATTAATGCAATCAGCTCATTACAGGAGTCTTTCTCCGCTAATTTATGTTGAATTTCATCGGGTAGGTTTTTATTTTTATGGAAGCTTACTGCAAGCAATAACATCAATTTTTCATAGCTTTCAAGCTTAATGCCGTCAGGGTTTGGTTCTTCAACTTTCACCATTTTCTGTAAGGTTTTAACGCTTGTTTCCTGGTAAAAGGAGGCGTAGGCTGCCATTAAATTTTCTTTGGAGTCAAGTGTAATATTTAGCTTTGTCGCTGTGGCGCTTAGCTTATCAACCATGGCATTGATAAAAGCAGTTTTTCCAGATTTTTGTATCCCCAGCACCGAAAAAGCACCTGCCTGCTTTTCCTCTTCGGTCAAAAATTTGTCAACAAGTTCTGTCTTTATCTCTTTTTGAATATCTTCTGCCTTAGCAATCTTATTCCAATCCAATTTATCCCAAGGGAGCATCTGGCGCGAGCGATCACAATTATCTGCAGCAATAAGCTCAAATTTTTCAGCAAATTGCTCAATATTATTGTGTTCAACCTGATTGAGTAGCGATTCAATATCCCTCAGTGGATCGCTCAAAGCAATTGCTTTTTGCTTAGCTAAGGCCAATAGAATATAAACGCGAATTTCCTTAAGTTTCTCAAGATTCTTGTACTCACTAAATGTAATGTGTGAAGGGAAATCATCTTGTGATAGCGCTATTTCTCCTTTGTCTTTAATACTGCAAAGAAGACGTTGCGTGTCATTGTTCCATTTAACTTGTATTTGATTGTCCTGTGGTTCAGCATCTGTTAATTCATACGGATACAATGCTTTTTTTGCCATGTTTTTCATGGTAGAGCTATAGAGGACGTTGAGACTCAGCTCGTCAATAAATTGATCTTGAAAGCGATCTACATACATCAATGCCGTATTGGCAAGTGCTGAATCCTTATCGTCAAAGGCATTTTTCAAACTCAGTTTCTCATCAATCTTACGCTCCAGTAATTCCAGGGTGTTAACCAGTACTCCTTGCTCTAAAGGATTAAATTGATCACTGGTAATACCTACCAAATCCTGCGCATAAATGGCTAATTTTACCTCTATTCGTTGCGCTAAAGCATATACGTGCATTGCATTGGGAGCGATTGATCCATTCAATAGAGCTAGTTGTAAGCCATCGAAGGAGGATGGTATCAAAGTTGTATCCACTGACGCCAAGAGTTTGCTCAGTACGCGTGGCGTTGGTAGCAAAGATTCAAGCGTCCTCGCGTGTTCATCCGCTTTTTCATCTTCATCCCCTAACTCCATCAGCAAAGACTTAAGCTCTCCCGCTTTTTCATCTCCACCTTGATTATGATTTGCATGTTTAAAGGCACGGTTATACTGATCATCTGACCAGACCTCATAACTTATATTAGCTCGCAATGCCAGTAAATCAGGCATGCTGGCACCCTGTTTGTTGTGACTGTGGCGATATGCAGTGAGTATTTGCAGCGGCGAGTATAGCTGCTGACGTTCCTGATCCACATCCCCATCCTTTCTTTGCAGAAGTTTGATGTCATTGATCATTGACACTGAAATTTCGCCATTTTTATAAAGTGCAGCAAATTGATCAAACCATTTTTGATTGGGAACTGCCTGTGAATTTGAGCCTCTGGCAAGTGTTAGAAAGGCATTAACACAGGTTATTTTTTCATCATTGCCTTCGTTGGGTAGAGTAATTGCAAAAGAATCTTCGTTTTCACCAGGAAAATCAAAAAAAGCTAAGTTATTGTCAAGTTTATTGCCATCTAAATCTAACACCAAATGTGTTTTACCCAATCCATCAGTGGCGCGCTTAAGAATCATTCCCTCTGGTAAATGATCAAAATCGAGGTTATTTAATATCAACGCAATTTGGGCTTTCGTGTATTCAGGAGTCTCGGCGAGTTTCCCATATAAGCGAGAAGATATGGCCTGGCAGTCACCATTACCAATGGGTGAAGCTAAGGCAAAAATTGTACCGTCTTTAGTGTTATCAAACTTAGGATACTTAAATAAGAAACGTTGATGTTGATGCTGATGCTGATGTTGATGTTGATGTTGATGTTGATGCTGCAAAGAATGTTTGATATCTGTATTTAGCGGGACGACAACTGTTGAAGAATTAAGTAGTTTCAGCGCCTCTAGTTTAAGGGATTTGATAGGTTCAAGGTTTTGTTTAGTGTAGTTCTCGTAATTCATAATTATATCCTGATTGTTATTCACTCGAGCATTATCAGGTTTCCCGCATGGGAATGGCAGCTGTAGTGGCGCACATTGGACAGTTTGATGATTTCTTAGACCTATTTAGTAAAAAAATTCAAAAATTCTCAGCGAACTCATCAAACTGTCCATATTTTGAGTGGGGCGTTGTTTGGCGTAAAAATCACGGTTACATTACAAAAAATATCTACACCCAACAACAACTAAAGAGGAAAACGATGAAACGCTTAAAGATTTTACTAAGCTGCGCAATGATCACTGGAATCAGTACTGTGGCTGTTGGCTTTGATAGCCATGAACACAAACATATTGGTGACCAAATTAATATATTCTGCCCATTAAGTATTGATCCAAATACAGCGCTTGATATTAATAGCCGCATTCCCGCAGGCTTTTGCCCTTTACCCTTCCCAAATCAACTGAATTTAACTATGGGACAGATTATTGCACTGGCAGGAGATTTTTATGGCTTACCTTATAAGGGGGCATTCTGGAAGACGTATACGCCAATTCAGTCAATTGCAGATAGAGATCTGAAATTGAACAATTTGTACCAACCTGTGACTGACGCAGAAAAAGGTCGATTTATCACGGCATTTAACTCATTGTATGAATCAGCTGAAGCTCTGCTTGAAGTCAACAAAATCGTTGCGATCTTTAGTAAGGTTGAACAAGCAAGCATAACAGGGGAAAAATATGATCCGACATGTGACTATGAGTTTGCCACAGGAGCCACGGTATGCGTATTTGGGATTCCGTCTCCTTCGGATGATTTTAACGGAAGGTATTTGAAGCTCGCAGAAAATAATATTGATCATTTTGGGATTCATGCTATTCGAAGCTATATTATTGGGCATTCTATAGCGTTGGAGTGTGCCCAACAAATCCCTATTGATGAATTATCTCACGAAAGCGGACAGCATCGGTTTGCCAGATGTCTGGCACTGGATGGCTATGCACAGCACTTTCTCACTGATATTCATTCTGGGGGACATATCAGAACTCCTCGCGTGGAGCTGATGAACTCAATAAGCCCTTATTCTGCAACCGTTGCTGGATTACTGGCAAAATGCATGCATGACGAAGACTCTGAATTAGGGGTTGAAACGAGCAATGCGCAACAGGATAGCTGGCTTGCTTATGGTGATGATCAATTGTTGTCGGATAAAGCCAAAAAACAACTTTCAATCATAGTAGAGACTTCACAACGCTCTATTGATGAGGTGATTGATGCGCTTTTATATAAGCACGCATATCCAATCATGCAATATCAAGCCCTTAAAGTTATCCCAACAACTGAAGACATGCTTCTGGATAATTCACATACGATTGGTAATACTACCTGTAGTCCTTTGTTTATCACTGATAATCCGCGTTCCAAAGTGTTACGCAGAAGCAATATCCATGATCACGAAGACTTTAACTGGACGGAAAATTGGTCAATTTATTCTGTTATCAAAGGCATGAAATCTTAGGTTTAGACAGAATTTCCGCATGCGACACGAAGTTGCACATTAGTGGGCAAATATTTTATCTAAGCTTTCTTCTCTGCCCTTTTATTTTTGAAAAAAGCACTTAATAGATCACGGGCTTCCTCTTTTAAGATTCCAGCCTCCACTTCCATGTGATGATTGAGAAATGGCATTTCATGCAAACAGCCTTGCGAACAAATCACGCCTGCTTTGGGCTCAGTCGTTGCAAAATATAGCTTTCTGATGCGCGCGTGAACCATGGCACCTAAACACATCATGCAGGGTTCAAGAGTGACATAAATATCGCATTTGGGAAGGCGATAGTTATGCTCACGCCTGGCAGCATCCCTTAGCGCAACCATTTCGGCATGTGCACTTGGATCAGATTGCGTGATGAGCTGATTAAAACCTCTGCCAATAATGTGATTATCCTTCACAATCACCGCCCCAACGGGTACTTCATCCAGTTTCAGCGCCTCTTCAGCTTGAAGTAACGCCTCCATCATCCACTTTTGATGCTCATTGACCGACATTTTTACTGTGTTTATCTCTAGCCTAAGTTCGCTTATACTATACCACAATTTACTAACCAGCCAACGAGATATGGTAGTTTTAAGATGTTAAGGAAGACGCTCCTTTGTTTATTTTTTGCAATTGCCCTTATCGTCTTAAGCACTGCTGATGAGGTTCCTTCCAACAATACACCAACTTTAGAGATTATCATTAATGGGGTTAGTAACAACAAAATTAAAACAAGTTTGTTAGAAAACATCAGTCTATATCGTTTCAAGGATTTCGCAGTTTCTCACCCTAATCAGATGCAGCTGCTACTCAAAAAAAGTGACGATGAAATCAAGACCTTGCTTGAGCCGTACGGGTATTATAAACCAACCATTACTACAGCATTTAGCGCTAAAGATAACCGTTGGATTGCTAGCTTTAATATCACATTGAACGAGCCGCTACGTATCGACGCACTTACTGTTAATATCGATGGAGAGGGCAAGGACAGTAAGACCGCGCAGATTATTCTGCAAAACTTCCCGCTTAAACAGGGAGATATTCTTGTACAATCTGCCTATGAACACGCCAAAAATTCACTGACCAACAGCTTTTTTGACCAAGGGTATCTTGACAGTAAACTGATCACGCATGAGATTCGCATCAACATGCTTAAATACACTGCTGAGGTGGTTTTAAGTATTGATACAGGGGAGCGCTATACCATTGGGGCAATCAACATCAAGCAGCAACGCTACGATTATGCAACACACTTTATCCAGGAGATTATTAAAGTGCGTACGGGGGATTCTATGTCGCAGCAAAAAATCAGCAAAGCCAACAAGCGTTTACAAGATAGTGGCTACTTTAGTGCAGCTCAATTTGTTCCTCAAATTTCTAAACGAGATGAAACCAATAAAACAGTTCCTGTGAATCTAAACCTGACTGCAGATTATGCCAGAACTTATACGTTTGGTGTGGGCTATGGGACTTTCACAGGACCCAGGGTAAGCTTTGGAACGCTCTTTCGTCATGTTACTGATACAGGACAACAGTTTTCATTTAATGTATCAGCCTCGCCTGCCAATAGTACTTTCAGTACCAGCTATGTGTTTCCAGGAAACGATCCACTGCACGATAACTGGAGTCTCTTAGCGGAGCAAAGTTATATTGAAACAGATACCTATAATGAAAGGCAAACCAACTTTGGGATCGCGCGCACTCATAAATATGGCAGCTGGCAAACAACCCTAAGTCTGCAGCAATATCTTACCAATTATGATACAGCTGCCAATTCCAAGAGTATCAATGGAAACTATCTGGTTCCAGCCCTCACTCTTGTCTATGATGGGAGTAAACAAAATGGCTTTTGGCGTCAAGGATTAGTATGGAATGAACTGCTTCAGGCTTCACTACGTTCTCCATTATCCGATCAGGACTTTATTCGCAATAATATGAGCCTTTACTATTCCTTGCCGATTAACCCTGAGTGGAATCGCTTGTTATTTTCGGCAAACTGGGGGTTTGTTACCGTGGATGATATTCAAAATGTTGCCCCCAATTTTCGCTTTTATGCAGGAGGAGTGAGTAATCTTTTAGGTTATCCTTTTTTAAGTCAGGGACCTCAAGTCGATGGTAACGTTACAGGGGGGCGATATCTTGCAACGGGACTTCTTGGTATTGAACAGCGTATCTACGGCAATTTTAGCAGCATGTTGTATTACAATATGGGAAATGCCGCGAACAAGCCCAATTTCAGTGACGTTGAGATTTTGCGTGCTGGAGGTATTGGTTTTAGTTACAAAACGCCTTTAGGTCCTTTTATGGTATTTTTCACACGCACACTCAATCAAAACGATCAGCATTGGCGCTTTGATCTTAACATAGGAATCAGCCTGTGAAAAAACTATATCGCCTTTTAAAGCGGCTCTTTATTGCGCTGCTTTTGTTATTGCTTTTGGTGGCTGTAGCACTCGCTGTGTTGTTGTTTACGACCCCAGGACTCAAGGTAGCTAAGGTCATTGCCAATCATTTTTTACAACCCGTAGGCATCTCATTAAAAGGGGACATTTCAGGGCAAATCAACGATTTGTATCTAAGTGAATTAACCATCAAAGAGGATACGGTGGATATCCGTCTTAATGATATTCAGCTGTCGTGGTCGTTATGGTCACTCATCAGTAAACAGATATTGGACGTGCAAAAGCTGTCGCTGTCAAAGGTTTATGTTGACGTCAATACAGAAGAGGATGATGACCTCCACACCCCAACATCCGATGATGCTGAGCTTCCTTTTAGCATGCCCGTGGATTTGTATGCGAATAACCTTTATGTCACAAGCGTACACTATTTTATGAATCAGAAAGCCATTATCACTACGCAAGATTTCAGTGCTAAGGGCGTAAGTCTGGTCAACGATAAACTCACGCTTAGCACAATCAACACGCGAGTTCCTGATTATTTAGCAAAGCTTCAATTAAGTAGCGGCTATATCATTCTTAACGCGCCTTTTACAACGCAGTTAAAACTTACACTTAAGATGCAACAAAACGGGATTCATCTGGACAGCGTACAAACACAAATTAGTGGGGATTTTGCCAAGGTATTTAGCATAGGAAGTAGTGGAATGGTTCGTTATGATCACGAGTCTTATCCTTATCATCTAGTTTCTACCTTTGATCAGGGGGCGATTTTGAGTAAGCTGGAATTAGAGAAAGTCGCAGCCATCGACAACAGACTGGTGTTTAGCAATCAACTGGACTGGTCTGTCACTTTTAAGTCCCTTAATCCCCTGATCCCCATTCACTTTAACGCGGGAGGTTTTGTCAAAAATACCGATCAGAACATGGTAGTGAAAACAAATTTCTGCGATGTCTTTAGTGACAAGATTGCACTACGTTGCGAGTTTAGTCTCCAGACTCAGGATCAAGCGCTGGTATTAAAGCGGTTTCGATTGTTCAATCCCAATAATGATGATCACATTTTGCTAAGCATGAGCAAAAAAAATGACGTAATAAGGGCCAAATGGGAGGCTTTTGTGCTGAACTTAAGTCATTATCCGTTGAACGCAAGGGGCAAGCTCTACTCCAATGGAAAAGTTGAAATAAATGATCAAACTGCAAAACAACTACAACTAACCCTGGATGTGAGTAACTTTTTGTATCGTAAATTGGACATTTCACAATTATCACTTAATGCAAATACCCAACACTTAATGCTTAATGCAGACTCAACAAAAGCTTCTATCGCGCTTAAAGCCGCACTACAAAAAATTTCGTTATCTACCTTTAGTGCCAAGCTTCAGCAACTTATGATCACCAACAAAGCTTTCAATCAGCACTGGCAACTGACACACGATGTTGATGTTTTATTATCCCCAGACCAAAACAAACTGAATCAGCTGTGTTTAAGGGCCTCAGATAGTAATCATTTCTGTATTAATGCTGATATCAGCCCCTCCCTCATCAATCTGGAAACTTCAGGGCAAATTACTCCTGCCACATTTATTGCCCATCTTCCCTATGGTGGCGATAGCTTTGTTCTTAGTTTTGACGCTTTTTATCATCAAGCGTTCAATGCTAATCCTAAAGCTGAAATCAATATCTTAGGGCATGGTTTTTTCTTTGCCAGCAACACTTCGTGGTTTAAGCAGCTGCAGCAAATCGCACCACTCCATGAGCTTGCCTACACAACAGAGCTTAAGACGAGATTACAATTAAATAATCAAAAGCTTCTAGCGACAGGTGAGGTTGCCTTTCCACAAAATAAGCTTGAACTTACCCTTAAAAGCGACCCGTTTGCTTTCAATGATTTATCACAAGCTCCTCTGAATGGCACCATTGACGTCACTTCTACGCGATTGGATTGGGTGAGTAATTTCTTTCCACAATTTCCTACTCTAGTCAAACAAGGCGTTTTAAATGGTCACTTAGCCATTAGTGGGAAATGGTTTGATCCATGTGCAAACGGAGATATTAGTTTACATAATGCTGAAGTAGAATTGCTGCCCTTTAATATCAGCCTGGAAAATATCAACGGTGATATTCATATTACCAACCCATTAAATGCCAAAATTAACTTAAATGCTGAAATTCAAAAAGCTGCGCTTAATTTCACAGGTTTTTCTGATCTTCATGGTGATACGCCACTTACGCAAATTGATATTACAGGCAAACAGCTGCTTGTACTCAATACGCCTGATATGGAGGTCACAGTGAGTCCAACGCTAACTTTTAGCCAAGAGCAGGGCAATAGCAGTTTAAGCGGCAATATTTTTATGGATAAACTCATTGTGAATCTTGCGGGGATGAAAAACAGCAGCTTACAAAATACGATTCAAAATGATGTCATCTATGTCAACAACAGCAATCAAACCGTTGATGCGCAGAAAACTACACCTTTTAGCATGAACCTTCACATTGACATGGGGCAAAATGCGCATATCTCAGGTCTTGGGATCGATACTAAAATTCAAGGCAATATTAATATTATCAGCCAACCCAATCAACCTATGCTTGGTGTTGGTACCCTCCAGCCCATTGATGGGGTGTTTAGCGCTTATGGAAAACATTTTACCGTTGATCCAAAGTCCAAAATTCTATTTAATAACTCAGCTGTTGGCAATCCACAGTTAGCAATCACTACTTACTACAGCATTCCCACGTCGGTTAAACTCACCCAGTCCAACGCTCCAGATAGTATAGGCATCGAAATTACGGGCACTGCCAATAATCCAAAGCTTCAGCTTTTCTCAAGCCCTAACATGTCACAAACCGATATTTTATCTTATATTTTATTTGGACAAGTGTTTACCAATGCTAATAGCAGCCAGGCTTCATCGGATGCCTTATCTCAGGCAGCTTTGCTCATCGCTATCAATGAGGGCGGGAGTAGTATGATCAATGAACTAAAAGACAGACTATCCCTGGCAGAGTTTTCATTAGGCAGCTTAAATAACAATCCAACGAATACGACTAACAGCACTACGGCAGAGCAAAATAACACGGCTGTATTTATTGGCAAACAAGTCACACCCAGGCTCTATTTAAGCTATGGCGTGGGGGTGTTTACGGGGGAGCAGCAAGGCATTGCCACGTTTTCATTGACACCAAAGTGGAAGTTAAAAGGTGAGGTCACCAGTTTTGATCGCGGTGGCGACATTTTATATCAAACGCATTCTGGAGACTAAGGGATCTCAAGTTTAACGCGTCCCTATTTGTTCTGACGGTAGTAGGGTGAATAAGCCGAGGGCGCATCCACCAATGCTCAATCAACCTGATCTCAAGGGCTGGAAAAAAGTAAACTGATCGTTAGTTTATCGATTTTACTCTGCGCGTTTAATGGGATTTTTTCGCCATAACGGAAAGCCTTAGGTAAAACTGTTTTTTCAAACCAATGACTTAAAAATTGTTTTAGTTTTTGATTAAAATGAAAGGGGCTAAGCTGTAATTGAGTCTGTATTCCTATGTCTGAGAGCACGAGAAAAACACCGATATAATCACGGAAATGATGCAATTTCAGCACATAACAATCATGTATCCATGGGTGCGCTTTAAGTTTCTTTTCCATTTCAGTTAAGGAAAGTCGTTTGCCTTCAATTTTGACAATACGATCAGATCTTCCTAATAAAACAAACTGATCGTGACCAACCAGCTGGATTAAATCACCAGTTTTAATTGATTTTTCGGGGAAAAGCTGAGAGCTCAAATGTAAGAGCCCCTTTTTATTTTGGATAATATGGACTTGCTCAAAACATTGCCAGTAAGTGTGTGTCAGCTGATTACGCCAGGCAATAATTCCCGTTTCACTACTCCCAAAAATTTCGGTAACGTGCAATTTAAGGTTGTGCATAAGCCATTTTGCGATAGCCTCTTCAAGTGCACTGCCAGCGCTGAAACACTTCAACTGCGATAAATCATGTTTAAAGCCCAAGCGCGAAAGTAAGGTGGGGCTGGAAATAAAAATAAAAGAGGGTGTTTTCTTTGACAGTGATTCAATCTCTTCGCTGAAACTAATGCGTGAAGTGTATATTTTTCTAAGGGTTAAAGAAGGCCATAAAAAAGCAAAAACAAACCCATAAAGGTGTTGATGCTGAACGCTGTTTACCACCATCTCATCTCTTAAGCCAGGTGAGAAAAACTTCTCAAGGGTGTCAACCTCTTTAATAAGATGGTGAAACTGTTTGATAATTTTTTTAGGCTTTCCTGTTGACCCTGAGCTAAAAAAGACAATATTGAGCTCTAGTAGATTCTGTGCTAAAAAATCAACCCTTTCGAAATAATAAACAGATGGCTGGTCATCCAGTAAAATAGGGCAATCGTTAAAGTAGAGGCTTTCTGTTTTCGGGTCAAAATAAATAAAAGCATCATAGTCCTGGCGTAAATCGTCTCTTAGTCCTTCGGTACGATTGGGTAACAGAATAATGTTTTTGCGGCTCAGGATACAAGCGTAAAAAATGAGGTAGAAATAAAAAATATCATCGCAGTAAATGGCAATATTTTGTGCTTCTTGCTGTTGCAAATTTGTGCCAAGTAGAAAAATCCTGGCTTTGATTTCCTTTAATGAGGTTGGTAAATATCTGTTTTGGGCATGGTGAAAAACTGTTAGTTCGTCATGCCTGCCATCTGTCAGCCAGTGGAATAAATCAGTCATTCTCATGCTTTCTCTTAACGTAAGTACGTACGCTAAATTCGATCCCAAAAAGAATACCCATGGCGATGTACGAAATAAGACCATTATAGAGTGTCCAGATATGTATCGGACTAAATAGAGCTGTGTAACATGAAATAAAAGCATTTAAGGTGAAAAACAGGCACCATACAATGGTTGTTTTCTGGGTGTATATTCTCACAAAATCAGGCAGTGGTTGACGTGAAACTTTTTGAGCAAATTTGTAAAGAATATTCTCTCTGGCGCAGAGGGAAGATGCAAAAATTATAAAAAGAGCAAGGTTCATAGCAACGGGGTAAAGTTTAATGAACAATATATTTTGCAGTACCATTCCCAAAATGCTTATGCCAAGACCAATACTTGAAAGAAAAGCAAGTCCGATCGCAGGAATGATGGAATTCTTATTGTTTTTAGTTAAAACAGCTCTTAATCCAAATAAACATAAAATGATTAAACTTAGCCATTTAACCGACAGAAGCTGCATGCCAAAAAAAATAACAAAGGGGTATAGCAAGATGAAAACGCCGATAATAAGCGTGGTTAAGGCTCGTAAAGACATTATTTATTATTAAGTTCTTTATCAATAATATTGACGATATCGCCAACAGTTTTGACTGATTTAAACTCTTCTGGTTTGAATTGCTTATCGGTTTTGCTCTGTAGATAAACGATTAAGTCAACGGCATCGATACTATCCAAATCCAGGTCTTCATAAAGGCGTGCTTCTAGTGAAATACTCTGTGGGTCCAGCTCGAAAAGCTCGCTAAAAATATTTTTTAATTCATCGTGAATTTGTTGCTTTGAGGTCATTGTTTATTGTCCTTTACATTCTGCTGTGAAATAAACTGAGCCAAGGTTGCAATGGATTCAAAATGCTTTTTGACATCGTTGGTATCGTCGCTTAATACCAGGTTATATTTCTTCTTAAGGGCAACCCCAAGCTCCAAGGCGTCGATAGAATCTAATCCCAGCTGATCACCAAAGAGCTGCATGTTGCTGTCAATATCGGTGATTTTTATATCTTCTAAATTAAGTACATCAATGATAAGCTCTTTTAGTTCAAGCTCAAGTTGCGTGTTAGTCATTAATCGGTACAGCCCTGTAAGTGTTGTTCCAATAGTCTTGTCAATCTTCTTGCCGCAACCGAGGGAAGCTGATTGCATGCAGCTAAAAGCGCTTGCGTATCAATAAGTTCCCTCACGGTTAGCGTAAAGACAGGTTTTGTCGGGGGTATTCTATACCATTTATCATTTTTTGCCAGTGTCGCAGGTTCGCAGTTTAGATGAATAATACGAATGGGTGCGTTAGCGCGAATGGCAATCTGTGCAGCTCCTCTTTTCAGTTGAATGGGTTTGTGTGGGGTTGAACGTGTGCCTTCGGGAAACATTAGCAGGTTATCACCCGCGTGTAGGGTTAAGTTAATATCATGAAAAGTCTGTTCGGGATGAATATTTGGAATATAACCCGCGGTTGAAATAACGCGGCGGATAAATTTATTTTGCCACAGAGAAGCCTTAACAAGGTTGTCACAAAAGGGGAGTTTAGCAACGATAGAGACGTAATCAATCAAGGTGGGATGGTTGGCAATAATCAAAGTTCCTTTGTCATTTTTTAATTGATCAAAGCCGATAAAGCGATATTTGACTAATCCCAATGCTGACATGGTGCCTGTGAAAAAACGAAAAGTTAAATAGATACAAAATTGAGCGATATGCTTTTTAGGTTTTTTAATTTTCATTATTTTTGCAACGGTTAATGAGATGGGGATTACAAAATAACCAAGGATTAATCCTCCAAAGGCAAATAACAAAAAGCAGAATCCTGTTGCTAAAAGGCGCCAGAGGTAATTGATTTTGTTGTACAGCATGTCATCTGGAGAAGGCGTGTAAATTGGCGCCATTATTCATTAATTTAGTCAGTGAGTCAAAGTGGGGACCCTGAGAATCGTATTATTATACCCAATTAATATTGACCCGTTGGTTTTTTTAGTTATTCTGACGCTTCCCAGCACAGATTAATGATTAATGATGATTAAAACCGCACTTCGATACTATACACTGATACTTCTGGGTATTGTTTTTTCCAGTCTTTCGTTTGCAGCCGTCAGTCAGATAAAGAAAGGTTCCAGTAAGACAAAGGAAGCTTCAAGCACAGTCGTGGCACCTGCGGCAAACTACTGCAATGACTTCTTGAAATATGGCAACCCCGGTGGAAAAGTTGATCTTTATCTTTGTCGTGAGGGTTATGTTTCAGCGTATAACTATGAGACAAAGCAACCGACTTGGGTTGCCTATCGCCTCATTGCTAAATCGGTTTCCAATACTACGAAGCGCCACGACGAGTTTCAACCAGATATGGAAGTGCCAAAGCAGTATCGTGCGGAGCTATCTGACTATAAGAAAAGTG
>JACCDZ010030202.1_pt1 | contig 15687 bp, 15 predicted proteins | sample 7449551 | NCBI WGS metagenome assembly JACCDZ01 (sample SAMN15323452, study PRJNA562643) | freshwater metagenome | isolation source: river surface water | place: USA:Blue River Watershed | collected 2017-08-18 | reverse complement strand
CAACGACCAGATGACAGGGATAGCCGTCCCATTGTAGGCAATGCTGATGACCAGGTAATTAATATGCACCTTACCCAGCTTCCAATTCGTCCTGTCCAGGCATAAGGTGAGCTTGCCTTCCAGTTTGAAGACGGACTCAATCATGTTAAACAATTGCTTGTGACTGGGTTTCAGGTGCTTGATAAGGCGCTGGAACCGCCTAAAAATGGAGTTGCTTTTGGCAGGTGAGCCGCAACTGTTGGCGATTTTAGACAGATTGACGGTGCGTACGGTCAAAATACCAAAAATAAAGTAAGCCAGGCATTCTAATCCGTGGCGAGAAAAGCTAAAATAACCTGACAGTAGCTGTTTGAGTTCCTTGATGTGTGACATGATTTTTCCATTTTTGGTTTTTGACGAAACAAAAATGCCATGAAAGCCATATAAATCAAGCGTTTTCAGGAGTTACTGTCATGTAGTGTGGATAATACGTTAACGAACGGCAAAAGATATACTGTGTGATGACTATGAACTAAGCGGTTTTATAAAACATGGATAAAGCATTGACTCAAATACTAATGCATCATCACTCCTCGTTCACGTTGATTGGCATATCATCTTGCGCATTGAGCTCATAAAAAGCTACAACCATAATCATAATAATGAACGGCAATGTAAAAGCATCAGCAAAAATGATCAGCACGTGTTCAAGACCAACGTCAATACCGTCACCACTAATAGCAAGAAATGGGACATGTACGATATATTTAAGCAGCAATAACAGCACAACAATAAAACCCAACTGCAATGCATACAACAAATTGCTGCCCAAAAGGCGAAAGTTTTCACGAAAACTCATCCACACGCCAACATTTCCTAAAAGAACACTTGGCAGTAAAATAAGCGTAAAACTTGTGACTAACCACAGACCAAAAATACTTAAAAAGCTTGCGATAAACCATAAGAATCCATTCAAAGCACACACAAGCAAAAACAATGGGAAGCGTTTTTTAAATAAAGCAAAGGCTTCTTTCATTAGCTTTGGTCCCTTGAGTTCTTCTTTGACACGCATGCCACCTATACACACCAGGAAACCATAGACACACATAGTAACCAACATCGACAGCAAACCTAAAAACGCCAATGACCGAACATTTAGTAAATCTGCGGGGAGCTTCCCCGTTTCTACATAGCCTCGCATCGCCTCACCGACGCCTGAATTTAACGCATAAAGCTTAAAATACTCAGCAAATGCCGCACTAATAACGGCAAAGAAAAAGCAAACCTTAAGTGTCGCTCGATATAGTTTCCACGCAGTACGAAGCGTACTTATGATAGCGCCATTGTTTCGTAACATAGATTATTTCCGCAAAGCTATTTGACCTAAAATTTTTATTGTGGCAGATTAATCAAATCTTCTACTTATAGCAATGTCTCGATGGCAGGAATGTAAATATGGAATTATCTGAACGCGTTAAAGATCATTTTAGTCAATCAATTCACACCAGCATAATAATTGCCGATAGTTTAGCAGATACTATCGCGCATGCTGGAAAGGTCTTTGTGTCCGCCATCCTAGCAGGAAAAAAAATCCTAAGTTGTGGCAGTGGAGGAACTGCTGCATTATCAAGTTATTTTACCACTCAGCTTATTCATCGCTTTTCAATGGAACGCCCAGCGCTTCCCGCTGTCTCTTTAGTTGCTGACAGCGCTGTGTTAACCTCGATCGCAAATGATCAAAGCTATCGTTACGTTTTCTCCCAGCAGCTAAGCGCCTTAGCTCAACCAGAAGATATATTGTTCTGCATCACGACAGCGGGAAACTCTGAAAGCATTGCTGAAGCAATCAAAATAGCACATGAAAAAAGTATGCATATTGTTAGCTTAACTGGCAAAGATGGTGGTAAAATACGCCCCTTGTACAAGCCAGATGACCTTGAAATCTGTATCCCTGCAGAACAAACCGCTTGTATTCACGAAGGGCAATTAACGGTAATCAACTGCCTTTGTGAAGCAATTGACCATGGTCTATTTGGGGCATAAGTTAAGATTTAATAATTAAAGATATGAAGACCAAATTCACTTTATTTAGCCTAAGTAGCACATTGTTCCTCTGTGGATGCAGCGTTTTTACGCCTTACACTCCCCCTATTCAACAAGGGAAAATCATCTCTCAAGATGTCATGAAGACAATAAACCCTGGAATGACCAAGGAACAAATTGAGTATATTCTTGGCTCCCCAGATGTAGTCGATCCATTTGCCCAAAATCAATGGAATTATGTTTATACTTATCAGAATTCTCTCTATGCTCCTCGCAGTCAAAAAGGTCTTATTTTAACTTTCAAGGATAATAAGCTAACAGGAGTTAGTGGTGACTATTCTCCTCCTGAAACGATTTACGTAAGTAAGTAATAAGATCGACCTCAGCAATTCATAGAAAATTCTACTTTTCCAACCTATACTACCAGGCATGTGATGGACAATCAGGTTGGCTACCGATGACACAGCATGGAATCAGCAGCTTTCTGCTAAGTAGAAAGCTTGTTAGTAATAACGACCTTGACACCGCTATCAGAGCGATTGATAACAGCAATGAACAACTGATTACTCACCTTATCGACAAGAAGCTGCTGGATAGCAAGCCCTTTGCAATCGAGGCAGCTAATTTTTTTAATTTGCCCTTATTTGACTTAACCGCTTACAATTTAGAGTGCTTTCCACGCGCCTTTTTAAATGAGCGCCTTATCAATGACTATTCATGCCTGCCACTTTACAAACGAGGTCATTCCTTACTACTTGCCACTAGCGATCCTTTAAATCTTAATGCCATGAGTGAATTCCGTTTTTTTAGCAATCTGAACATTGAGCAAGTTATTGTTGAGGATACTCTATTAAAACGATTCATTAAGGAAGTAACAGAAAATACGACCGATACTGCACTTAAAACCCTTGAAGGAATAGATTTAAAAGAAATCGAACTAGACATTGTTGAAAATGATAATTTTGACAATAACGACGATTTTGATGACAGCGATGAGCCTGTCATCAAATACATCAACAAAATCATTGTCGACGCCATTAACCGAGGAGCTTCTGACATCCACTTTGAGCCGTATGCTGCTAGTTTTAGAATCCGTTATCGAATTGACGGACTCCTGCAAGAAGTCGCATCTCCACCGCTTAAAATTGCTGCGCGTACCGCCGCTAAACTTAAAATCATGTCTCAGTTGAATATTGCGGAGAAACGGATCCCGCAAGATGGTCGATTCAAGCTTAAAGTGTCCAAAACACACGTGATCGACTTCAGGGTTAGCACCTGTCCAACGACTTTTGGTGAGAAGGTTGTGCTCAGAGTTTTAGACCAGGCAAAAACAAATCTAAGCATTGACAAGCTTGGCTTTGAGCCACATCAGCAAGAGATCTATCTTTCTGCTTTAAAACAGTCTCAAGGAATGATTTTAGTAACAGGTCCAACAGGAAGTGGAAAAACAGTCACACTCTATACGGGGCTGCATATCATTAACACTATAGAGAAAAACATTTCCACCGCTGAAGATCCTGTTGAAATTAATGTCAATGGCATTAATCAAGTCCAGATTAATAACAAGCAAGGCTTAACCTTCGCTCGCGCTTTAAAGTCTTTTTTACGCCAAGATCCTGATGTTATCATGATCGGTGAAATCAGGGATTTTGAAACTGCCGACATTGCCATTAAAGCTGCGCAAACAGGGCACCTGGTACTCTCAACCGTACATACTAATAGCGCACCTGAAACGCTAAATCGATTGCTTGATATGGGGATTCCGCACTACAATATCATTTCGTCCGTTTCTTTAATTATTGCTCAACGGTTGGCACGCAAGCTTTGCCCATACTGCAAAAAACCAGCACCTGATATAACACGCGAGTTCATTCTTAATATGGGCATTAGACCTCACCATGTTGAAAAAGACTTTACAGTCTACACCAGCAACCCCAATGGCTGCGCGCGCTGCTTTAAAGGTTTTCGCGGAAGAGTTGCCATCTATGAGGTTATGCCATTGAGTCTAGACATGAGTCGCTTAATCGTTGAAGGGCGAAGCACACTGGCCCTGGCCGAGCAAGCACAAAACGAGGGCATTGATAATTTACAACAATCAGCCTTGGTCAAGGTTGTTCGCGGAATCACCTCATTTGAAGAAGCCAACAGGATCATATCGATGTAATGGCTGGGGATGGATAAATGAATGCAGCAAATAGAGTAAAAAAACAGACATTTATCTGGTCTGGATATGATCGCTTAAACATTAAAACCAACGGTGTTACTGAAGCAATTAACATTGACTTGGCCAAGGTGCAGGTTGAAAGAAATGGTATTAAAATCAGTAAGATTAAAAAGCAACCCTTGGAAATATTTCCACAACGCATAAAAGAAGGCGAAATTACCCTATTTGCACGCCAGCTTGCAACCATGTCACATGCAGGAGTCCCTATCATCCGCACGTTAGAAACTATTATGGACTCAAGTAAAAATAATACTTTCAAAAAGTTACTCAGCCAAATAAAGCAGAATATTGAAAACGGAAACTCTTTCAGTGATACGCTCAGGGCATATCCTAAATACTTTGATAAACTTTTCTGCAGTCTTTGCACAGCTGGCGAAGAATCTGGGACGCTTGATGTCATGCTTGGTCGCGTTGCCGCGCATAGAGAATCCGTTCAAAGCATTAAAAAGAAAGTCAAAAAAGCGCTCACCTACCCTACCATGGTAGTTGGTGTCGCCATCTTAGTTACTTGGGTTCTACTTAATTATGCAGTCCCTGCATTTGCAGATATTTTTATTGCATCGGGTGCTAAATTGCCGACCATTACCCAGATTACCATCGATATCTCAGAATTTAGTCAAAAATACTGGTGGATATTTATCACCACCCTTGTCGCTTGTATTATTTTTTTCAAGTTTGCAAAAAAACGTTATCCGCAAATGCAAATTTGGATTGATTACACATTATTGAAGATCCCCGTCCTTGGTAACATTCTGCAAAAATCTGCTCTGGTACGCTTTGCTCGAACATTGGAAACAACGTCATCGGCAGGTATGCCGCTTATTGACGCGCTAACTACCGTTGCCCATGCAACAGGTAATGCACGCTATGAAATAGCTACTTTGTTTATTAAAGATGAAGTCTCAAAGGGGCGAACGATGCTAAATGCAGCCTCTGAAACAGGCGCATTTCCAAGGCTCATGCTGCAGATGATTTCTGTCGGTGAAGAGTCAGGTCAGCTTGAAGAAATGCTTGCCAACATTGCTAAAATTTATGAAGAAGACGTTGACCTTTTAGTGGCTAACTTAAGTAGTGCACTAGAACCCATCATTATGGTTATACTCGGCTGTATCGTTGGGTTTTTAGTAGTTAGCATGTATGTTCCGATGTTTAGTCTCGGCAAAGCACTCTGATTTAAGCGCAGTCACCCATTCCATTAAGCTTGCCTGCGACCTTCAAATCAAGCAGGGCTTTCCAGCTGTCATCACCACAACCTTGCGGCTGAGTTTTTGGCATACACCACGCCGTCCACGTCCCTTTGTTTACCGTCTGCAAACACTGCTGATAACCAGAAACCTGAAGATAAGCAGGGGGCAATAATTTTGCCATGGTTATCTGACCTTCTTTACTTGCTTTGCCTGCTAAATCTTTATCTTTTTGCGCCAAAGTCACATAGGCGCTCATTGTCATTTTCTTTGATACCGTTAAAGCATTGGCAGTATTTCCCTGCTGATCTCCCACTGGCATATCCACTTTCGCAAACATCAGCGCTTTTCCTGCAACAGGACTGTCATTCACACCGTAACTAATTGAGCGAATAAAATAATGACTACTCGTTTTCGCATTAAATTGGTCAACATACTGCTTAATAGATTGATACATGGAAATCATCATGTCGTCTTTTGCCTGATTGATCATATCCGTAGTCGGATCAAAACTTACTACCTCAACGTTAAAACGGCTATTATTCGAGTTGGTATTTTTTAATTCTTTTTGCAAGGATTTAATCTCCTCCTCTGTCAATCTGGCTTGAATCACCAGCTTGATATTTTGCGCACCACTATCCGCTTGGGTCTCTTTATAATCAACCACTTTCCAATCAACTTTGGGAAGTATCACCGATAAATTCTGAATTGCTGCTTTTTGAATAATGGTATTATCACCCTGCAAAGCAGTCGCATTGACGGTAACATTCACCAAAGCTGTTGTTGATTTCACCACAAGTTCACTGTTTTTTGAAAAGCTAATCGTTGATTCTGGCGGCGTATTGGTACCTGCATAAGCATTAAGAGATAACAAAGATGCGGCACTTAACAATATGATTTTTTTCACTGGCATTATCCTCATAAGCCTGCTTAGGTTGCCGCGATTTTATCGCTTTTACGCAATAACCACCATCCAAATCCAGCACTTACTTGCAAAACAAAAGCTTATTGAGCATACTTTGACGCATATTCACTGCAACCTAAGAGGATACCTCCTATGCTCATACCAAAATTTCCGCTGTATGGCTTGATGGGTCTTATTATAATCAGCATTAGCGCCTGTACACAAAATCAGTTTAATGCTTTTAACTCCCCAGACGTTAATAGCCAACCCAAAACACCTGGCTATTACAATCCCAATGATCATCACTATGCCATGCCACAAAATCAACAGCCCGTCGTTGAAAATAAGTTTTATTGGAAAAACAGTCCCGATACTTCTGCGATTGAGTCTGGTGACGGCGCAGACATCCCTTTTACGCAGTGATTGAGTTATTGAGTCTATAGATACAATATCAAAGCAAGTGTAGCTGCCAAAGCCGCAGCCCCCGCGCCAATGGCAGCGCCTGCCCCGTTCGCACCTCCGCCACCACCCACCTCAGCGTTGTTGCTTTGCTCAGCAACTACGGTTTGACGCACCGCTTCTTGTGCATTAACGATATTGTTTCCCCATACGGATTGCGAAAGTTTCTCTTTAACATAATCAAGATTGGCATCTGGCTTTAAACCATAAATCATCGCAGCAATGCCTGCAACGTGCGGCGCTGAAAATGAAGTTCCTTGCAAATAATAATATAAACACGTCTCGATATTCCCTGATATTGTGCAAAACCCTGGTGATATAATCCCCTGTGATTTATTGGTTTCAATATCGCCTCCGCCAGGGGCTGATAGCACTAGACTCTGCAATGTCCAATCGCTTACTGCATAATTTGAATAACTGGTTCTATTGCCACTATCATTCGTTGCTTCAACCACAATCGCGTTTATATTGGGGCACCCCGCAGGTATTGCATTCCAAATAGGAACCCCATCATTTCCAGCGGCAATAACAACGCTTACTCCAAGGGCTGCAACCTTGTTAATTGATGCAGCAAACATCGCGCAATAGATCGGTAAAAAGATATTTTTCCAAATTTCCTCACTGACAGTTTCCACGCCATCACTATCAAATCTTGATTTCCCTAAACTTAAATTAATGACTTTAGCAGGTGTTTGATTCGGGGTTAATTGCCCGATGTTTAGCATATCGCCGTCATAGAGACCCGCAGCCCATTCTATTGCTATAGCGGTTGCGGCTATTTGAGCGCCACCATCGTCGTCAAAAACCTTAATGGGCAGTACCATTATTTCATCAACATCGCCAGCAACCCCTGTTACTGTTGGACCTTGTGCTGCAATTATTCCAGCAACGACTGTTCCATGGAGTCCTTGCTCAAGATCCGTGTCAATAATGGAGGATACAGCATCGACTTTACCAGCATCGTTCACAAAGAAATAATAAGGTTGTGGCACCTCCAACCTGCCGACTAAATCTTTTGGCAGCAAAGAGGTAATGCCTGAATCAATGACCGCAACATAGGTCGTGTTTATTCCCGTGAACCTAAGTTGAACCCAAGCGCCTTCAGCTGCCACACCAACCCCAGTATGATTGTGCATATTCCATTGATTGGACCACAGCTCCACGTTTTCTGCCTGCAAAAAATTCTTTTCAACTTCGGTTAACGGTGTAAGTTCAAGGCTTTCTGTTTGATAAGGCAGCTGCTTGAGTTTCAGCTGTTGCAATCTGGCTTTTTGTGGGATGGCGGAGCACACCTCTGTATGCTCATCCATATATTGCTTTGCCGCAACAAAGTGTGACAGTGGCGCACCAAACTGCGATATAAATTTTTCATTTGTATTTATTTCCTTAGTTTCCGCCGATACAATCTCAATCAATTGAGCAGCTTTTGAGGAATCACAATATCTAACATAAAGCTTAGCAGCTAATGCAACCGAGAATAAACCCAGGCCATTAATGATAAAAAACGCCAAAATACACTTCCTCATAAGTCACCTAAAGATAATTTAATGACAAATACAGATTAGAATATAATCTCTTGTTTTCCATGGACTGATAAAAGTTTTTACTTTTGTGGCTTTGAACTGGACAGCATCAAAATACCTATGTATCGTTACATCAATACAGTTTTTTAAGCATGCTTACGATGATAGAATCTGATTGGAAAAGCCTAGTTGCGTTGCTACAACAAACAAAAGAGAACGTTGAAATGAACACATTGCTTGATTTCCTTTTAACCCTAGAGGAAAAACATCAATTAGCTAATCGCTATGCGCTGGCAAAAGCAATGATAGTTGCACAAAAGCCACAACGTGAAATTGCCAAAGATCTGGGTGTAAGCATCAGCACCGTTACGCGTTGCTCCAATGCGCTGAAACTATTACCTAACGAAATAAAATTAAAATTCACCCAACAAAGCTAACACCTAAAGGAGCGCTTTATGACTATTCTGGCACTGACCAAAGCCCATCAATCACAAGTTAAACAACTTTTCAATGATGTAGACTTTTTTTGTGCAGAATCGTTTTTTAGTCATAAGCAGCTTTTCTTTAGTGTTTTCACTCAAGACCATGAACTGACTGCAGTTGCAGATATAGAGCTATATCATAATTCAGTAATTCTTGAAGTGCTGACCAACACACAAAGCATATCGTAATCAGGGAATAGCTCATAAACCACTCAATCATACAGAGTATTTAGCCCAAAAACTTGGCTACAATGCAATCTATCCGTTTACTCAATATGGTGCGAGTTATCTAGAATGCGCGGGATTTGAGCAAGCGATACGCAGCAAACTGCCACTTCAGTTAGTTGATTATATGACCAAACATCAACTCAATGATGCCATTGTTATGAAGAGGAAAGTCAAATGCGCAAAAAAGCATCAAATGCGACAAGAACAGAAATCATTACAAACTCAAATGCCACTGAGCCATCTTGTCGCATAAATTTAGAATGCAGCTTACACGCATTTGGTGGTGTACTTTTTTATTTCAGCAACCATTCTTTCAACGGCATCCAGCTTGGCAACGCCTTTAGCATGATGAGACATGCTTTCAAGTCGACCACGGTTCATATCCATGGCTCGAACAAAAGCAATAAGTTTTTGCGCATTAAAGTTTTGCTCACGCATACAAATGGCAGCCTCGGCCTGAACTAAAAATTGGGCATTGTGATACTGATGATCATCAACTGCCGCCTCAAAGGGAATAAAAAAAGCAGGCACGCCCGCACACGCGACTTCTGAAACCGTCAAGGCACCTGCGCGGCATACGATCATGTCAGCCCATTGATAGGCATATGCCATATCCTCAATGAAGGGTTCGACCTTAAGCTCACATTTATATGTAAGTTTAAGCGCCTGATATGCCACCATAGTTTCTGGAAAACTTTTTTCTCCTGTTTGATGCCATAAATTCACGCAGGCATCCACGGGCAAACCCTTAACAAACTTGGGCATTGCGTCATTAAGTATTTTGGCTCCTTGACTGCCACCTAAAACTAATACATTCAATACATGCTTATAAAAGTCATGTGCTTGGCTGTGCAGTACTTTGATTTCACTGCGAATCGGATTGCCAATTACCTCGAGCTCTGCCTTAGTGGTAAACGCACTGGTTGGAAAAGCACAAAAAACCTTACGTGCAAACTTAGCCAGAGTCTTATTGGTCATCCCAGGACGCGCGTTTTGCTCATGGATAATCAGTGGCACGCGCATGAGTTTTGCCGCCAATCCTCCAGGACCTGCGGCGTAGCCACCAAAACCCACCACTACCTTAACTTTTTGCTTTCTAATCACACACATCGCCTGCCAAACAGCGTGTATCAAGCTAAAGGGTAGCATTAGTTTCTTAAGCAATCCTTTTTTGCGAACGCCTCTTACTGACAAATAAAACAGGGGATAGCGATCAGCCAGCAGTTTTTTCTCCAATCCATACTCGGTCCCTAACCAAGATACTTCAGCACCTTCACATCTTAGAGCATCAGCCACCGCTAATGCAGGAAAAATATGTCCTCCCGTTCCTCCTGCCATGATTAAAATCGATTGATTGAGTAAATCACTTTTTTGCATGCACTCTCTAACCTGTCTAACTTTACACCTGCTAAATTGTACATCACCCCATCGCAACAACAAGCGATTATGCACTTATGACTTGAATTTAGCTAAGTTACAGCAACCCAATCCTGAGGATGATCTGCCAGAATTCAAATGACTATGGTTGAGCGGACTAGCTTGTCTTATGTGTGGCATGGCAATGTTTGGAATGAAATATCTATCGTTGCTGAAATTTGATGAGGATATGGTAAAAATAATATTTACGAGCGGTATATACTACTCTGGAGTGGTCAGGTAAAATAGCACCAAGTTTACCCAAAGTGCTTTTGCTATACCGATCCAGAAATATTTAGATCCCAAAAACGACTTGGGATGAATACCGCCCAAATTGCAGAGGTAACAGGCTTGACGCAGGAGCTAGGGGTGAAATATTTTTCGCCCCTAGCTCCATTGTAAGTGTTGATGATTTACAGTACTTCAGCAAAGTGATAAAACTTAAGGAAATCCATATGAAAGTATTAGTTGTTGGAAACGGTGGTCGTGAGCACGCTTTGGCTTGGAAACTCGCACAATCCGTGCATACAACGCATGTATATGTTGCCCCAGGAAATGCAGGTACTGAGCGCGAACACAAGGTGAGCAATGTCAATATCGCTGCTGTAGATATTCCACACTTAATCAACTTTGCCAAGGATAATGAGATTGAACTAACCATTATTGGACCTGAATTACCCTTGAGTCTTGGCATTGTTGATGAATTTGAGCTTCATGGTTTAAATTGTTTGGGACCCAAAAAGCAATGTGCGCAACTGGAAGCCTCAAAAGCGTTTAGTAAAGACTTCATGGCAAAATACCACATTCCAACTGCGCGTTATCAAAACTTCACTGATTCAATAAAAGCCAAACAATATGCAGACCAGATGGGACTGCCTGTTGTCATTAAGGTCAGTGGTCTTGCCGCGGGCAAGGGCGTTGTTATCGCACAATCAACCCAAGAAGCGCATACAACGATTGATGATATGTTAAAGGGCAATAAATTTGGTGATGCAGGAGCTGAAATTGTTATTGAAGAATTTCTCAGTGGTGAAGAGGCGAGCTTTATCGTGCTTTGCGATGGTGAGCACGCCCTGGCCATGGCAAGCTCACAAGATCATAAAGCGCGTGATGATGGCGACAAAGGACCCAACACAGGAGGAATGGGTGCTTACTCGCCAGCACCTGTCGTAACCGATGAAGTTCACCAAAGGGTCATGCGACAAATTATCCAACCCGTGCTTGATGGTATGACCAATGAAGGGGAACCTTATAAAGGATTTCTCTACGCGGGTCTTATGATTATGCCTGATGGCGACATTAAAACGCTCGAATTTAATTGCCGTTTTGGCGATCCAGAAACTCAGCCCATTATGATGCGTCTAGAATCTGACCTTGTTGAGCTTGCGTTTGCCGCATTAAACGAAGAGCTGGATGAATGCGAAGTAAGCTGGAATCCAAATACTGCCTTGGGAGTCGTGATGGCAGCAGGCGGTTACCCTGATACCTATCAAACAGGGGATATTATCACCGGAATTGACCAGGATAATGGGATAACCACGAAAATTTTTCATGCAGGCACCAGAATCCAGGGATCCAGCGTTGTCACCAATGGAGGGCGCGTGCTTTGTGCTACAGCTTTGGGTGGTGATATTGAAGAGGCATATCAACGTGCCTATGCCTTAGTTGAAAATATTACCTGGAACAATGAATATCATCGCACAGATATTGGTAAGAAAGCCTTTGTGAAATAGGGTGCATGCAATATGTCTTTCCCCCGCAAGAGCGGGCTCAATACGCCCGTACTTAACGTGAGTTCGACGTAAAAAACCTTGTCAAAGCGTCGTCTTTTCAAGCATTTCTGCGTTAGTACGCACTTAAAAATACTTGCTTTGAGCATGTGATTCAATGTTTCTTACATCGAACTCACGTTACTTATCAGAATCGCTATGGTAAGCATTAACCCCTTTTAGAATTTTCAACGCTTTCAGGCGTGCTTCGGCTTCCGCTAGCATTTGACGCGCCTCTTCCACTTCAATCTTATCGCTATCCTTGGCCTTGTCTAATGCTTCCTGTGCCTGTTGACGCGCCTTTTCAGCCGCAGCTTCATTTAAGTCTTTCGCACGCTCCATCACATCAGATAATATGATTACTTGATGTGGTTGCACTTCGAGCACACCACCAGAAATGTAAAGCGTATCGCTTTCGCTGTTATCCCGCTCAATGCGTACAACCCCAGGCGGCAAGGTCGAAAGCAGCTGCGTGTGCCCATAGGCAATACCCATCTCACCTTCAGTCCCTCGAAGACTGACCATTCTGGCATGTGCTTCATACACAGAACCTTCCTGGCTGACCACATTGACCTTTAGTAGTTTATCGGACATGGAGTGAATCCTTAGAGTGATTTTGCTTTTTCAATCGCTTCTTCGATGGTGCCAACCATATAGAAAGCTTGCTCAGGTAAGTGATCATACTCCCCTGCAACAATTGCTTTAAAGCTAGCAATGGTATCTTTTAACGGTACGTACTTACCAGGGTTCCCTGTAAAGACTTCAGCCACATGGAAAGGCTGCGACAAGAAGCGTTGAATTTTACGCGCGCGCGACACGATCAACTTATCTTCTTCAGACAACTCATCCATACCCAAAATGGCAATAATATCCTTTAACTCTTTATAGCGCTGGAGTGTCTGTTGCACACTACGTGCTACTTCATAATGCTCTTGACCAACCACTAATGGATCAAGCTGGCGTGAAGTGGAATCCAATGGATCAACGGCAGGATAAATACCTAACTCAGCAATTTGGCGTGACAACACGATAGTCGCATCCAAATGTGAGAAGGTTGTCGCAGGTGATGGATCTGTTAAGTCATCCGCTGGCACATAAACGGCCTGCACAGAAGTAATTGAACCTGTTTTAGTCGAAGTGATGCGCTCTTGCAGTACTCCCATTTCATAGGCAAGCGTAGGCTGATAACCTACGGCTGATGGCATGCGCCCTAAAAGGGCGGATACTTCCGTTCCTGCCAGGGTATAACGGTAAATATTATCGATAAACATCAATACGTCACGATTTTCATCACGGAAACTCTCAGCAATGGTCAAACCTGTCAACGCCACGCGTAAACGGTTTCCTGGCGGCTCATTCATTTGACCATAAACCAGTGATACTTTATCCAGTACCTTAGAGTCTTTCATCTCATGGTAAAAGTCATTACCCTCGCGCGTACGCTCACCGACTCCTGCAAACACTGAAAAACCACTGTGCTCTTTGGCGATGTTATTGATAAGCTCCATCATGGTCACGGTCTTACCAACGCCAGCACCACCAAATAGTCCAACTTTACCACCTTTGGCAAAAGGACAAATCAAATCGATGACTTTAATGCCCGTTTCCAGGATTTCAGCACTTAGTGCCTGGTCTTCAAAGGCAGGCGCTTTTTTATGAATCGGTTGCTTTTCATCCGATTGGATTGGACCGCACTCATCAATGGGATTACCCAATACATCCATAATACGCCCCAACGTACCGTGCCCAACGGGTACCGAAATCGGCGCATTGGTATTTTTTACCTGAAGTCCACGCTTTAAACCGTCGGATGAGCCCATGGCAATGCAGCGTACCACGCCATCACCTATTTCTTGCTGTGTCTCTAACGTTAACCCTGTTTCGCTAACAATTAGCGCATCGTACACTTTTGGCACATTGTCGCGCGGAAACGTCACATCGATTACCGCACCGATAATCTGGCTAATTTTACCCATACTCATTTTTATATCCTCTTAAATTTAAACCGCGGCAGCACCTGAAACAATCTCAGCCAGCTCCTGCGTAATCATCGCTTGTCGAGCTTTGTTATATTTTAATTTCAATGAATTAATAATGTCACCTGCATTATCGGTTGCATTTTTCATCGCCAGCATTCTTGCAGCTTGCTCGCATGCTAAATTTTCAACAACCCCGCAATACACTTGTGACTCAATATAACGCACCAAAAGCACATCCAACACGGGCTTAGCACTTGGTTCATATAAATAATCCCAGTGTCCCGCCATTGATTTATCTTCTTTTACTTTACTTTCTTTTGGCTTAACGATTGGTAATAATTGCTCTTTGGTTGGCTTTTGTTTAATCGTATTCACAAACTTATTGCTAAGCAACAGTAAATTATCAATCTGCTTCTCATTAAAAGCCTTAATCATAACGGAAACTGCGCCTGTGATAGTGCTCACTGTATCGCCATCATGAAAATTGGCCACAGAAACGATATTGACTTTACGTAAACGCCTGAAGAAGCTTTCAGCCTTAGATCCAATCAGGCACAAATCAACCTCAATTTTTTGTTCTTGATATTGCTTAATTGACTTTAGTACCTCTTTGAACAGGTTAATATTGAGACCACCACACAAACCGCGATCTGTTGAGATCACAACCATGCCAATGCGTTCAACGTCACGCGTTTGAAAATAGGGATGAATATATTCCATACTGGCACGTACCACATGATGAATAATATCAAGTGCATAGTGCGCATATGGCCGAGCCTGCTCCATTCTATCGCGAGCTTTACGCATCTTACTGGCAGCAACCAACTCCATTGCACGCGTAATTTTTTGGGTATTCTTAACGCTGTTGATTTTAGTCCGTATTTCACGACTACCAGACATACACCCCTCCTATTACCAAGACTGTGTGGCTTTGCATTCTTTAATCACTTTTTCAAGTTGAGAAGCAACTTCATCGTTATAATTGCAATGCGCATTAATCTCATCCATTAAGCCTTTAAATTGACTTTCAGCAAACGCATGCAGCGTTGCCTCAAAAGAACCCACTTTGCTTAATTCGATATCATCAAGATGCCCTCGATCAACCGCATACAACGATAGTGACATTCTAGCAATGCTAAGTGGTGAAAATTGTTTTTGCTTCATAAGCTCCATCACACGTTCACCACGTTTTAATTGTGCACGTGTCGCGTCATCCAAATCGGAGGCAAATTGTGAAAATGCTTCAAGTTCGCGGTATTGCGCAAGGGCTAAACGCACCCCACCACCCAGTTTTTTAATAATCTTAGTTTGTGCCGCCCCTCCCACACGCGACACCGAATTACCCGCGTTAATCGCAGGACGAATCCCTGCGTTAAACAAATCCGTTTCCAGGAAAATCTGACCGTCGGTAATCGATATCACGTTGGTTGGAACGAATGCAGAGATGTCCCCTGCTTGCGTTTCAATAATCGGTAATGCGGTTAGCGACCCCGTTTT
>JACCDZ010064026.1_pt1 | contig 15688 bp, 14 predicted proteins | sample 7449551 | NCBI WGS metagenome assembly JACCDZ01 (sample SAMN15323452, study PRJNA562643) | freshwater metagenome | isolation source: river surface water | place: USA:Blue River Watershed | collected 2017-08-18 | reverse complement strand
TGTATATAAAATAGGCCGCCATATCTTCCGCGCACAGAACCAATCCACTTTTTACGTACCATGAAATTCAAAACTTTTACCAAATGATTTCGCGGAACTAAATATTTATCTGCAATTTCATTAATGGTTACCAGATCTTGAGACTGTTTTAAATACATGATAGATTTTAATGCAATATCAGTAAATATTGTTAACTGCATATAGTATTCCTAAATAATATTACATACGTAAATATATCACATCTCGCTTAATTAAACACAATAGTTGCATATAAAATCAAATATTTAAAATAATAATTGCATTTAAAATGAAATTATTAGCATCCAATACTTGTATTCATAGTACAATATTGATATAATCATGTTATCATATTACTATTTAGTCGAATAATAGTAGATTAAGAGTTTACATGCGATTTAACTTGTTCTATTTTTATTATAAGGAACTATCATGTTTTGTTATCAATGTGAAGGAACCCAGCGCAATGATGGGATTCTAGGATGCAATACTTTAGTAGGAAACTGTGGTAAGACTGCTGAGACTGCAGACTTACAAGATTTGCTACTGTATGCGATTACTGGGCTTTCTAGCTATGCAACTGTAGCGAATAAATACCAAATTTCTAAATCTGATGTAGATCATTTAGTTCTGGAAGCAGTGTTTTCAACATTAACTAACGTTAACTTTGATCCAAAACGGATTGAAGATTATCTAAGGAATGTTGTTAAATTAAGAGAGGAATTGAAACAAAAAATATTAGACTTTGCAAGTAAGTCTAATACGATTATTGAATTACCAACTTATTCATCTGTTACTTATAAACCAGCTGATTCAATCGGTGAATTGGTAGATCAAGCATTAGAAATTGGTTTTGATGCAAGAACCTTAATTGCGGGCGAAGATATTGCTGGGATGTATGGGTTTGTTCTATACGGTATCAAGGGTGCTGCTGCATATACAAATCATGCATTATTATCTGGCGGAAACATTGAGAGTGCAGTTAATCAGTTACATGACGCACTAGCTTTTTTAGCACAAGAATCAACTAACTTAAATGATTATATTGATTGGGCTATGAAAGTAGGTGCTGCAAATTATAGTGCTATGGAGAGTTTAGATTCTGCGCACACTAATAAATTTGGACATCCTGAACCTACACAAGTGAGAATTTCTAATGTAGCTGGTAAAGCTATTTTAGTTAGTGGTCACGACATACATGACTTAGAAAAACTTTTACAACAAACTGTTGGTAAAGGTATTAATGTTTATACCCATGGTGAAATGTTACCGGCTAACGCTTATCCTGAATTAAAGAAATACCCACATTTAGTCGGTAATTTTGGTGGGGCTTGGCATAAACAAAAAGTAGAATTCTCTCGCTTTCCTGGTGCTGTGTTAATGACAAGTAATTGTTTAATAGAACCACAAGTTGCCTATAAAGAAAGATTATTTACAACCAATGCAGTTGGTTGGTCTGGTATTCAACATATTAAAGATTGTGATTACACACCTCTTATCGAAGCAGCACTTAATGCTCCTGGTTTTACCTCTGATGCACCTGAGAAATTTATCACTATTGGATTTGCACGTAATACAGTAATTAGCTTGGCTGATGATGTTGTTGCTGCTGTTAAAAGCGGTGCAATCAAACACTTCTATTTAGTTGGCGGTTGTGATGTCTCAACTCCTGATGGTGACTATTACGGTGATTTTGCCCGCATGGTACCAAAAGACTCAGTTATTTTAACTTTAGGTTGTGCTAAATATCGTTTTAATCGAGATGATTTGGGTGACATCAACGGAATCCCTCGTGTATTAGATATGGGACAATGTAATGATGCATACTCTGCTATCCAAGTTGCCTTAACACTAGCTAAAGCTTTCGATTGTTCAGTAAATGAATTACCTTTAACTTTAGTTGTATCATGGTTTGAACAAAAAGCAGTAGCTATCATGTTGACATTGTTATATCTAGGCTTAGAAAATATTTATTGGGGTCCTAAATTGCCTGCATTTGCCACCCCAAATATTTTGCAACTACTTGAAAGTAGATTCAAACTAATTCCGATTTCAACCCCTGAAAAAGATTTAGCTCGTACTTTACACTAGATTAGTCAGTTGTTTTAGCTATAGATTAAGATTAGTATATAGTTAATCTTAGTCTATGGCTAAATTTCGTAGCTTCACACATTAGTTCTTAAAATGTTAAAGCATAAATTAAATCATAATAACTATAGGAGATCTTTTTATGTCATACCAAGCACATATTAAGGATACTGAATATAAATTTAATCTAACTGACCACATTAGCATTCTGGATGCGGCAATTAGCCAAGGAATTAATTTACCGTATGGATGTAGAAACGGTGATTGCGGAGGCTGTAGATGCAATGTATCATCAGGCATACTGTTGGATAATGATGGTAATACAATTGAATCACTAAACGACGTTTTATTGTGTCAATCTTTTGCAAACAGTGATATCGTCCTTGATATTCCAGGTTTTGATAATAGTATCAAAACACGCAATTACTTAGCCAAAATAATAAAATTAGATAAGCACCATAACACTATCATAATGCAAATTCAAATCCCTAATACGCAAAGTTTCAACCATTTACCCGGTCAATTTATCGAAATAAGTGCAGCAGGAGTGACACGAAGCTATTCGATAGCTAATATAGCTAACGATAGCAAAATTATAGAATTACATATACGTCATTACCCTAAAGGTTTCTTTTCTAGCAAAGTATGGAATGACTATAAGGTTGGTGGTGTAGTTAAATTTAAGGCACCACTAGGTAGTTTTACACTACAAAACACACAAAAGCCACTGCTTATGGTTTGCACTGGTACAGGGTTTGCACCGATAAATTCATTATTACTGCATATGTTGCAAATAAAAAGCACTCGGTCTATACATCTAATTTGGGGTAATTACGAAGAAGATGATTTTTATTGTTTAGATTATCTAGAGCAGTATAAAGAGTTAAACCTAAAGTTATCATTATGTGCCAACAAGGTTCAAGATGCCACGAAATTCTCATCACTGTTAGTTACTCAAGTAGTGACTAGTCAATATAATGATTTGAGTAATTACGAAGTTTATGCCTGTGGCAACCCGAATATGATTAACGATATTAAGAATCTAACTATTAAAGAGTTAAATCTTGATAAGAACAACTTCTTCTGTGATAGCTTTAGCTAAAATTCATAAAATGAATAAATAACAATATATTAAAAATTTAAGAGTTAAGAAGTAAATACCTAATTATTTAACGAATTGGGCAAGAACTATATAGTTTATTTAAAAGGAACCAAAGATGAGTCATTATTCAGTAATAAATTTCTACGACAATGCAGTATTCTCAAAAGAAAAAGTAATGATTAATAAAATGCTTGAAACTGAAAATTCTAAAGAAATAAGAATCTGCTTGAGCAAGGATCAACTTATGAAAGAACACACTGCTCCAGCGCCAATTATAGTCATGGTACTAGATGGCGTAATCAAATTCAGTATAAATAGTAGTGAATACTTATTAAATAAAGGCGATATTATTAATCTTGCTGCAAAAGTTTCACATAGTTTACTTGCTCTTGAAGACTCTATAGTTAGACTTAGTTTAGCAAAAGCAGTTTCCTAAAATCGTTCAATAAACACATTATCCAAAGCTCTGCCACGACCATCCATACTGATGCTGATTTTGTATTTAATCAGCAAATTAACAAAGTCATTGGCTGTAAACGTTGATCCTTGATCAGTGTTAAATATCTCAGGTTTAGGATAATTATCCAATGCCTCTTGCAAAGCTTCAACACAGAAATCAGCGCTCAACGATGTCGATAATCTCCAGCTCAAGATTCGGCGACTATACCAGTCAATTATTGCTACCAAGTACACAAAGCCATGTTTTAAGCGAATGTAGGTTACATCGGCTAACCACACCTGATTCGCTTTGGTTATCGGTAAATAACGCAATAAGTATGGATAGACTTTGTGTTCATGGTTGCGTTTACTCAGATTTACTTTAGGATAAACAGCTTCTAAACCAAGCAATTGATAGAACTTACTAATTTTTTGTCTACCTATTACTATTCCAGCATCCTGTAACTCTTCCTTCATCCGTCGTGAGCCATAGTATGGGTGTTCAGTGTAAATCTCATCTACCTTATTCAGAATTAGTAATTCTTCATCACTTAGCGGCTTAGGCTTATAGTAAAAGCTGGTTCGCGATAAATTCAGTAACTCACACTGGCGACGTGTACTGATTTTGGGGTCTGGATTTATTAACTTTTTCTTATTCTCAAGACTTAAACAATTCAGATTTTTTTTTAAGCCAATCGCACTCGATAGAGAGTTGTCCGATTTGGCGATACAGTTTATCAATGAGATCATGTTGATCATTTTCTTCTTTACTGGTTTTGCTTGCAAAACCAGACTGCATGGATTCTAATGCCTGCTGCTTCCATTTGCTTATCTGGGTAGCATGAACACCATACTTGCTACTAATCTGAGCTATAGTTAATTCACCCTAGTTGTTTTCAAAATAAAACTCCCTTGAAAACTAGTAAGGGAATTATATCTAAGTTTCAACTAGGAATTGGTACTAATTTAGTCGACCATTATAGAGTCTGTTAATTAATTGTATTTAAAAACATGCAATATTAATTGAAGTGTAAAACATGGGTATTTCTTCAGGAAATCATGATCTCGAGCTAATATTGACTAACTATCATATAGCGAACCATTGGATCTAATACCCAATAATATCCTTCACTCTTCCATTCTAATTCTGGATCTACCTCTTCGATCTTATAAATCATATCTTTTTCTAATAATGACTTCACTGATTGGCTTATAGTAGATAAAGGTCGATTTATAAGCTTAGTAAATTTAATTGAAGTTGGCTTGTCTGTTGGGTATAAAGCTATACTCTTCAAAATATCTTTTTGTGCGTGAGTTAAGTTATTTAATTCATCTACAATCCGACCTTTTTCATGTTTAACACATATTTGCCATGCCTTATCAACATCCTCTGTGTTTGGCAATAACTCAAACTCCCATAGCGTATCACATAGTAAATTTACGTAATATGCATGTGCTTCAGTATATCTCATTATCTGCATTAGACAAGAATCTTCTAATTCGGTATTCCAACGATGTATTGCTAGTTGATTTAGGTGATGGCGGTACTCACGAACCGCTATCCTATTCAGAACTATATTACTGCACATCATATATAATGGCTTACGTTTTTCATTAAATAGTGTGGTTAGTAAATGGCGCTTACTACCAGAAAATATAAATGTTAAGTATTCTGATTCTTGTGCAACATTACGGATTGCACCCATAATTGCATTACACGATTCTCCAGCAATAATTTCTTGGAATTCATCCATAAATACCACGACACTTTTTTGCTCTATTTTAGCTAACTCAGATAATGATCTAAGAGATTCATATATATGGGCAACATAAATATCATTAGTACTATTGGTTAATCCTCTTTGTTTGAATGACAGACTATAGCTGTTATCCCCTAGTTTAACGGAAACGTCAAAAGATTTAAAGATTTCTAGGATCTTATTTGATATCTTAGTACTCAAAGGGATTAGTTCCTTTAATACACTCTCTACTGCTAATGTAATAAACTTACAAATGCTTGCATCATCTACAGCTAAAAATAAATCTATTTTGGCACAAGGGATATTATTCTCTGCAATTACTTGGTATACAAGACTAGTCTTACCATAGCGACGAGGAGATGAAAGGACGACATGTTTACATTTCAGAATATTATTAAGGATTTCTTGTCGTTCATTTAGTCGATTACAGAAGCTTTCTTCTCGGGCAAGTGTTGCTGGAAATAAGTTTGATAGTTTGCTAATAATTTTCATTGGTGGTACTCTTAATTAAGGGTTTAGAAAACTAGTATATCATATATTACATATAATATGTAATATATGATATGGATGTATAATTTTTGTGAAAAATACTTTAGCGTGAATTAAATATTATAATTTATATGCTATAGTATTCAACGAAACTACAGCTATACATAGATCAAGATCAATTACAATATGTGATTATTGTAATGTATAGAATAAATTTTTTCATACTATAATAAAAATTGTATAATACAATTAAAATACAGTTATATTAAATGTGATATAATTGCTATTGAATTACAATGGAGAAAGTTATGAAAGTACCGTTTATTATTGTACTAGCTCATCAAAAAGGTGGTGTAGGCAAGTCTACAATAGCGTCTAATCTGGTCGTTGAGTTATCTAAAGATTATAAATTATCTGTATTAGATCTGGATATGCAAAAATCATTAACATACTTCAATTCTTTACGGAAAAGGAATGGTCTAGATGAGTTCAAAATTTTAACTGCTGATGGAATATCCGAGGTTAAAAATATTATCAATAATAATAAAGATATATTATTAATTGATGTTGGTGGCTTTGATTCTGATGTTAATCGAATAGCTATATTAGGAGCTGATTTGGTTATTACGCCAGTGAGTGATTCTGGTATTGAATTAGTTGGGCTATTATCATTCAGAAATATTCTTAGAGAGATTCGAAAGCATCGCCCTAGTTTAAAGTCACATGTCTTATTAAACAGAGTTAATGTTAGAGCTGGAGTTTCTTTGGAAGAGATATTTGATTTCATAGATAATAATAACGAATTTGATAAATTTAATGTAATATTGAGAGATAGAGCGGATTATAAGAAATCATTTGATGCTGGTAAATCAGTAATTGAGTATAATGGTAAGGCTAGTGAAGAAATGAAAGATTTGATTAAGGAAGTTATAAATGCCCAAAATTCATGAAGATGTTTTTAATTCAGTTGCTGAAGAAGCAAATCTACAAGAGAAAAAACTCATTGAAGAAGATATTCAGCGTTATGTAATGGTATATGATGTGCCTAAACATTGGCTGAATCAGTTAAAGAAAAATAAGTTAAAAGCAAGCCAATATTTTAAGCAAGCAGTAATGGAAAAACTACAGAGAGATGGAATGATTGATGCTAAATAACAGGTCTTTTACAGTTAAATAACAGTTAAAATAATTGTAATAAAATTATACTGCATATATTTATGAATATACAATAAGATTCCATTATATGTGTAATCAAAACTAATGTTAATTCGTCTATCTCTATAAGGTTATTGAATTGAACAAATTTTAGCTGGATGTGTATGGGTTAAAAAAACAGGTTATTTAACTGTAAATTAACTGTGTTTTAACTTTATTATAAAATTAAACATTAATAATATGGTTGTAAGGATGCATTAAAGCATAAAACCAGACCTGCCAGTCTGGTTTTATAGAGCTAATACCCCCAGGTATTTTGCCACCCCATTTTGGAGAACATTATTATGCCATTAAATGAGCTACATATGAAAAACAATCAAATAGAAGACAAAATAAAATATTTAGTAGAGCAATCTAATCAAGTTAAAGATTTAGATATTAAATTTCAGATAACCAAAGAAATTCAAAAACTGAGAGAAGAGCTCAATGTTTTAAAAAAAGAACTATCTCTGCTAGAAATGCCAACACAACAGCTCTTGCCAGATATATTTGAAGAAAAGAGAGCTATTCCTAATAGTTTTTTACGTGGCGCTTTATTTGGTGTCGTAAAAAAAGGTAAGAGAGCAATAGTAAAAGATGCAAACATATATACAATGAGTAATTATGACCTATTATTCTCTGGTGAATATTTAGACCAAAATGATTTAGAACTATGGGACACACTAATTTATTTAGCTAAATCCAAACAAATTGACAATGAACTTAGAATAACACTTTATGAATTATGTAAAGTAATGAGATTAACTCCAGGAAAGCTCAATTATGAACGTCTTATTTCTAGAGCGTCTAGATTACAATTCGCTAGGGTTGGAATAACTGCAGAAAAACAAATTTTCCTGGGGCATTTACTACAGAACATATATATAGACAAAGATGGCGATGGTAAGCTAGTTATTATTTTTGATAAACATATAGGTAAATTATTTCATGACAAAGATTTTACCTTAATATCTGTTGATATAAGACATATATTGGGAGATAATCAACTGGCTAGGTGGCTATACAACTTTTATGAAAGCCATAATGAACCAATACCATTTTCAATAGAATTCATTCAAAAGTTATGTAGAAGCGAGGCTGAACCAAAAGAATTTAAACGAATGATACGAACATCATTAGAGCTAGTTAAAAGGGCTCATTATTTAGTCAATTCAAAATCTAAATGGGATTATGAAATAACTGAAAAGGGATACTTAATCATAAACAAAAAAGGTAAAAATATAATCCAAGCTAAACTATTCTAAAAGGTTACAACGAGTAACCTTTTTATAATTTTAACTATTGTATCATCACCCACCACATCAAATACTGATGTATCACCCACCGACTATTGTACTATCACCCACCGACTATTGTACTATCACCCACCGACTATTGTACTATCACCCACCAGGCTATTGTACTATCACCCACCAGACTAGACGATAAAACCAACCATATCAAAACATTACAAAATACCTAATCATATATTTAATCCTTTATATAATCAGTGAATTCGCACAAAAAATTTGTGCTCAACCATGGCAGGTCGCCCTGCCTCCTTCGTCGTCAGCCCGCCCTAAGCCCACCTGCCATGTAATAATTTATTCGCAAGCTCATAAGATTTGTTGGGGCATACGCCCCCTAAAAATAAATATCCACAAAAAATGTGTACTTCCTGTTAATAAGATTGCTTAAAAGTAAACTTTTATAAAAAATATCAGTAGCTTTTAATAAACGTTTCTATTTATCGCTAAAGCGCGGGGAGCATTTTTCTGGAATTAGCTTCTAAACCGCGATATAAGCACTGTTTTGTCCTGATGGTACGTATATATGGGGGTTCGACGAGCTCACCCCCATACCCCCGTAAACAAATCGCTTAAACAGCGATATTGGCTAACAAGAAGATTAAGCATATTTTGAATTTACTGAAATCAATAAAAGCTTCTTTAAAAATGAGTGGGAAGTAATCACGAAGCTTACTCCTATATTCCGAGATACATGGGGTCACACGAGAATTCGGAAATTATCGTACGCTAAGGAATTATTCAATCCTTAGCTGACTAGCCGTTAGCCCATTACTCCAAATATAATCACCAGTTAAATTAATATGCTCCCAACCTAGTGGAGATAAATGCCTGATTAAATCTTCATTAAAGCATTTGTCGGTTTTCCGTAAATAATCAACTGCTTTTTCAATATAAACCGTATTCCACAATATAATTGCTCCAACCACTAAGTTTAAGCCGCTTGCCCGGTGCAATTGATTTTCAAATGTTCTATCCCTAATTTCGCCTAGCCGGTTAAAATGTACCGCTCTGGTTAAAGCATGTCTTGCTTCACCTTTATTTAGTCCTGCTTGTACTCTGCGCCGCAATTGCGGATCTTTTGACCATTCGAGCATAAAAATACTACGCTCCAATTTGCCAAGCTCCCGAAGTGCCAGAGCCAGTTTATTTTGCCGCGGGTAACTGCCAAGTTTCCGCAGAATTAATGATGATGTAACTGTGCCATGTTTTATTGACATGGCTAATCTTACAATTTCATCCCAATTTTGTTCAATTAGTTTTAAATTAAGATATCCACCAACCATACTGGATAATGCAGGATAATTGCTGGTTTTACTTGGTAAATATATGCGTTTATCATTTAAGTCACGAATTCTTGGCGCAAACTTGAAGCCTAAAAGATGCATCAGGGCAAATACATGGTCGGTAAATCCGGCTGTATCTGTATAGTGTTCGTAGATATTCAGGTCTGCTTCATGGTGCAGCAAACCGTCCAAGACATAAGTTGAATCACGGAGATTTGTGGTTATCAGATTCATGTGAAATGGTGCATAAAGATCTGAAATATGCCCATAGTAAGTTACACCTGATTCTCTGCCGTATTTTGGATTTTTGGTCGCTGAATATTGATTTGTGCCACCTGCTGTAAATCGTTGGCCATCAGAAGATGAGCTATTGCCATCACCCCAATATTTTGTAATTTCTTGCCGATGCTGGGAGTTGGTAAGAACAGCCTGTGCTCTTGTATAAGTATCTTCCCTAATATGCCAGGCTTGCATTGAGGACAGCTTTGAGTAAGTGGTACCGGGACAAGCTTCAGCCATTTTAGTTAGACCCAGATTTATTGCATCAGAGAGAACTACTGTTAATAATAATTGCTTGTTTCCAGCCGGTTTTTCATTTTTTAAATGGATAAAATGTTGTGTATAATTCGTCCAAGTATCAACCTCCTGAAGCAAATTAGTGATTTTTATTTTAGGCAGTAAGGCATATACCTTTTGATTAAACGTATATGCTTCTTCTGGAACTGAATTTGTCAGTGGAGTAATTTTTAAGCCATCATCGTTAATGGTTGCATCATGTAATTCATCTTTTAACGCTAACTCATCGACTTCTTTAAGTTTAGCTTTTAAAATGTCGGTTCTGCCAGTAATAAACTCTTTGAAACTGCATGAGCCAACTGTAGGCAATGGCGATTCTAAATATTTTTGTTTGAAAACTTCTTTGTCCAATAAATATTCATCAAAGTCTTTGTGTTTACGGGAGCCGACAACCCAAATATCCCCGGAACGGAGCGAATTTTTTAATTCGGTAAGTACCGCAAACTCATAAAACTGTTTATCAATAGCACCATTATCCTTGAAAACCAGGTTATGCCATTGTTTTTTGATAAATATTATCGGGGCTTTATCCGGAACCTTACGCAATTTACCATGATGCATCTGTTTTACTATTCCCAAGGCTTTGAAAAGCTCAGTTGTACTATTAGACGGTTTAAATTCCAGTGCTTCCAAGAATTCAATCATATACCGTTTAATCCATGAATAGTATGCAGTGATTTTATACAGCGAATCAAAGCTATCTGGTTTGGCAAGCTCTTTGGTATCATTGACTGACTTAGTAAAATCATCCCAAGGAATAACTGCTTCAATGGCTTGAAATGGGTCTTCATTATTTTGCTTGGCGGTAATTAGTATTTGGCCAATCCTAACATAGAGGTTAAGTTTTTCATTTATAGTTTTACTTGAGTTTTGAAATTCATTATTATGACTATGCTTGGCCTTATTGAAGATATTTCCAAGTATTTTGTCGTTAAGTTCAATTATTTCATCAATAATAGAAGCTCGTGTTTCTATAACCACTGCTACAAGCGTAGCATATCTGCGGCTTAGTTCAAATTTCTGAATTTCCCTCGCTGGCATATTTTTGCCTTCTTTAGCTATCCGGATCAAACGATTTTGGTGGACGTTTTTACCAATATTATTCGGTAAATTAAGCTGGTTAATCAGTTTTAATCGTTCAATGTGCAATAAAATATGCTTTGGCTTTGGTATTGTTGCCGGTTGCAGTAACCAGTGCAAATTACTAATTCTTGTTTCAGATTTTAGCTTTAATAACTTGTCTAACTCAAATATATGTACGTCTGAGAGAGGTGCAACTAAATCACTATATAACTCTTGATTACCATTGGTTATGGCTTCGGCACACAAACGTTCAATTACTGATATACTGGGAACTATTATTTTATCCATATGTAGCAATGTGATTAACTGATTCGCTACAATAATGCCCTTATCATTTTGCTTTGCTAATGGCGTTAATTTTTTAATGTAATTCTCGTAGTGCGAATTAGTAAAGGTTTTAAACCCAAATAAATTTTGTAATTCTAAAATATGTTCCCTACGAGTTGAATCACGCTTAAAGTAATTTCTCCAAACTGAAATATCTTTGATTTTTAGCTGGTTAGCAATAAACTTTAGTGTTTCTGGTTGAATCTCTGTTTCAGCATCAAAAGATAAACCTGGATACCGCATGCAACATAATAAAAGTGCAAAGCCAAGTTTATTATGTTTGCCCCGCTTTTGATTAATAAGGGAAATATCAGCTTCAAAGAGTAAGTAATACTTGCTCAGTTCGGCTAAATCAGTTGGTATACCTAATAGTGATTGTTTTTCAGAATCACTAAGGACGCTACGGCGTGGCACCGGTTCTACCTAAATAGATGTTTAAGTTTTAAAGCTACATTGACCAATATAATTAAAGCCGGAACTTCAACCAATGGTCCCACAACGCCGGTAAATGCTTCCGGCGAATTTAAACCAAAAGATGCAATGGCTACTGCAATCGCTAACTCAAAATTGTTGCCGGCAGCAGTAAAGGCTGAAGTTGTTGCCCGCGAATAATCAGCACCCAAGCTTTTAGTAATAAAAAATCCAAGCAAAAACATAATGCCAAAGTAAATCACTAATGGTGCTGCAATCTTTATAACATCTAGTGGAATTGACAGAATAATTTCACCTTTTAAGCTAAACATCACTATAATGGTAAACAAAAGAGCAATTAAAGTTAAATAACCAATTCTGCTACAAAACTGTTCCTCATACCAAGTTTTGCCTTTTAGGAAAATCAATATAATCCGAGTAAAAAATCCAGCCAGAAAAGGTATACCTAAATAGATAAATACACTCTCAGAAATATCACCAATACTAATATCTATCTGGTAGGAGTGCATACCTAATGTTTGGGGTAGCCAATAAATAAATACCCAAGCATAAGCACTGAACAAAAACACTTGGAATACACTATTAAGGGCTACCAAACCTGCGCAGTATTCACGGCTGCCGCCGGCTAAATCATTCCAAACTATAACCATAGCAATACAACGTGCCAGGCCAATTAATATAACTCCAACCATATAATGCGGATAGTTATGTAGGAACAATACAGCCAAGCCAAACATTAATATTGGCCCGACTATCCAGTTAAGCAATAATGAAACCCATAACACTTTAGTATGTTTAAAGATAACGCCCATTTTTGAGTAATCTACTTTAGCCAAAGGTGGATACATCATAATAATTAGGCCGATGGCAATTGGAATATTAGTTGTTCCAACACTATAACCGCTGATTAAATTTGGTAGTGAGGGCATGAATTTACCCAGCATCAAACCAATAAACATAGCCAAGAATATCCATAATGTTAGATAGCGTTCGACAAAAGCCAGTTTTTTCATTTTAATCCCTGTATTAAATTAGGCAGTTCATTAGTTAAGTAGGTTTTTATCTCTTCGCGCACCTGACGATATACTGTTAGTTTTGCATTTTCATCAGCAAGATTAGCAGTCAATTTAGGTGGGTCTTGGAATGAGTGATGCAGTTTTAATGCTTTCCCAATGAATATGAGGCATGATTCATTAGCATTGTCGCATACCGTTATTACTACATCAAAGGTGACATCTTTTAATGTATCTACATGTTTACTCGTATGAGTTGACATGTCAAGCCCCAATTCCTCAATAACTTTTATTGCATAAGGGTTCATGCCATGTGTTTCAATTCCAGCCGAGTAAAATTTATCTTGCGGATACAGATCACGAGCCAATGCTTCAGCCATTTGGCTACGGCATGAGTTACCAGTACATAAAAATAGGACGTTTAGCATGTTTTGGCTCCTTCCAATAATTTTAAGTTCTGCTCAAGCTTATTTTTAGTAAGTTCATCAATAATTGTGTTAGTGAATGTAACAAATACGTGACCATATTCAGTAAGGCTGTAATATTTCCATTTACCTTTTTTATAAGAGCTTACCAGCCCGGCAGCATCAAGCTCTTTAAGATGCCGGGATAGATTAGATATTGATAGGCTAAAGCAATCTTCCAAATTGCAGAGGCATATATCGGGCGATGCATTGATTATCAGGAACAACTCTAACCTGGTAGTTTCTGATAATGCTTTAAATGCTTTTTCCATAATTAGCATCCTTATTCTTATAACTTTTCAGGTAAAATAAATGATTCAGATTCGCTGTATCGTTGCACCAGGTAATTCATATTTCCACGGAGCAGTAGCGTAAACTTGAATAACTCTTCCATTACGTCAATTACTCGTTCGCGGTAATCGGATTCTTTCATAGTTCCATCATCATTAAATTGCTCATAAGCTTTAGCAACTGATGATTGATTAGGAATCGTAAACATCCGCATCCAGCGCCCTAATACCCTTAAACTGTTTACTACATTAAAGGATTGCGAACCACCACACACTTGCATAACTGCAAGTAGTTTGCCTTGAGTTGGTCGTACAGCACCAAGACTAAGAGGTATCCAATCAATTTGATTTTTAATAACAGAAGAAAGGTTGCCATGCACTTCCGGCGAAACCCATACCATTGCCTCACACCAATTTACCAGTTTACGTAATCGCTTCACTGGTTCAGGCAATAAACTTTCATCCGGGTTCTGTGTCAGGCTAATATCAGCCAGTGGCAAGTCCTGGGGGTGAAAAAACTCAACTTCTGCACCAAACTGCTTAATAACCCTGGCGGCTTCCTCAGCAAGCAATCTGCTGTATGAGCGCTGGCGCAATGAACCATACAAGAATAATATCTTTGGCGCATGATGTAAAATATTTTTTTCTTTATGAAATAGCTGATTAATCACATTTTCAACACTGTGATTAGGGAAAGCTTTTATAGCTGCTTGCTTGATAGTTTGGTTACTCACTTTATTTTGTACCTTTTATTTTGTGGTTATATATTCTTATATGCTCTATTATATCATAGTTGCGCAAACATGCAATTATGATATATGCATACGGTATAAAATAACGATGGTTTTGCTATACTTTTACAAATAGCTCAAATATGCACCATTATGCCTTTAATATAGGTCATAATACTGGTTAGCATTATCAAAGTATTTAGATTTAAGTTTTGCTGAGTATCTTATACAATTTTAGGGACAAATATGATAATTGGATATGCCAGAGTCTCAACTAAAGATCAAAATTTAGATCTACAGTTGGATGCACTACAAAAAGAAAAATGTGACAGAGTTTATAAAGAAGTTATCAGCGGTGCAAAATCTGAACGCCCAATATTACAAGATATGTTGACTCAAGTGCGCCCGGGTGATGTGATAGTTATTTGGAAGCTAGACCGTTTAGGCAGGTCGCTTAAAAATTTAGTTGATATAGTTGGTCAACTTATCAAGCAAGAGGTTGGACTGAAAAGCCTACATGATAATATTGATACGACAACTCCACAAGGCCGGTTAACTTTTAATATTTTTGCCAGTCTAGCAGAGTTTGAGCGTGACTTAATTAGTGAACGTACAAAAGCTGGACTTGAATCAGCTCGTGCCAGAGGGCGTATGGGTGGGAAACCTAAAGGATTATCACTACAGGCTGAAGCAACAGCTTGTGCTGCTGAAACATTATATAAAGAAGGTAAGTTAAGTGTTAATCAAATATCTCAACAATTAGGTATTGCCAAAAATACTCTATACAAATATCTACGACATCGTGGTGTACAAATAAGCGCATATAAATCAACTAATCTTTAATAAGAATCAACCATGTTAGAACTGAAAACAATTGGGCTTTTTTTCGTAACAGCAATAGCAGAAATTTTGGGGTGTTATCTACCAGCATTATGGCTTAATCATGGAAAAAGCGTGTGGCTGCTAATACCAGCTATAATTTCACTTGCTATTTTTTCTTGGTTACTTACACTCCACCCAGCGGCAGCCGGACGAGTTTATGCCGCATATGGTGGTGTTTATATTGGAACAGCCATTTTGTGGCTTTGGC
>JACCDZ010114990.1_pt1 | contig 15692 bp, 16 predicted proteins | sample 7449551 | NCBI WGS metagenome assembly JACCDZ01 (sample SAMN15323452, study PRJNA562643) | freshwater metagenome | isolation source: river surface water | place: USA:Blue River Watershed | collected 2017-08-18 | reverse complement strand
TGGTCGCATTATTATTCTTTCTACCAACTATCCTGAGCGGCTTGATGAGGCTCTGCTGCGCCCTGGCCGCTTTGACATGATGCTGGAGTTTGAGAAACACAGTTGTGTCGTGATCAAACAGCATTTGGAGAAGCATTATGATCTGACGCTGACGGATGCACAGTGGTATCGTATTAATGTTCCTGAGTTGAATCACAAGTGGACTCCCGCAGAAGTCAGCCAGATTCTCTTCCGTCGTGTGAATAATGTGGATTTGGCGATTGATGATTTGCTCAAAGAAGATCCGAGCAAGTTGTTCAAGTTCAGCCAACTGAACAATCAGAACTATACGGGGGCGAAACCTGAAGGAGATGCAAAACCAGAGGCAGATGCTGGAATGGATCTCGCTGCTTTAATTCAACAAGAAATCGCAGAAGAGGTGAAACCTGAGGTCAAGGAAGAAGCCAAAACCATAGAAGAAATCCATCGTAAATATCCACTTTCAAACCCGAATTTAACTGAAGAAGAAAGATTAGTTGAATTGGAAAAAGAAAAACAGCGGACTTTAAAAGAGTTCAGTGAAGGGAAACTGCCGTATCAGCCGTTTGGTAGTAAAATTGAACCCAAAGAGGTCCCTGTGCTAGATGCAAAAGATCCAGAAATACAAACAAAAATTATTAGTCTTGTAAAAAACAAACCGCTTAACGAAGTAATGCAATCTTTAGGAGAAAAAAATCTTAAGCAAATTAATAAAGAAGAACAAGAGCGTGTGCAAAATGCGCCGTCTGAATATTCCAAATTGGCCGACCATAAAAACATGATTCTAAAAAAACTAAGTGAAGGAGTCCCCAATCAGCCATATGACGGTGTTGTTATCCTCCCAGATTCAAGTAATTTGAAAGGCGACGTAGGATCAGGAGTGGATGTTTCCGCAGAGGTATATATTCCTCCCAAAAGTTCAGATATGAATGTTGGACAAGCATTGGCTTCCATGATGAATAGCCCTATGTTTACAGACACCGTACTGGGCGGCGCTTCATTTGACAACGGCCCCACAGATCTTGCATCCGCTTATTAGGATGGCGAACAATACACCAAATTTGACTGCTTTACAAACCATCAAATTTGTGGACAATATGACTGGATATGAGTACGGTCAATTGACAGGAGACCGTGCGAGGCAGTTTGCCCAGCATGCCCTATTAATTCGTTCTTTAGGAACTCCTGAAACAGTTACAGTCACAGTCCCTATAGGACTAGCCCCCGAAGAGTTGCGGTTTTTGCTGTATATTGTACATAATATTCCCGTTGCAGTTCTTGGCGGAGATACGAGACCGTATTACGACTACATAGAACAATTTGACGAACATATCAAGAGAAAAACTCTGGGATATTTTGGAATAGATCTCCAGTATCAAAATGCGCTTCTTCCTACATCGCGTCTTCATCCCATTGTAGAAAGGGTAAAAGAGCGTGCCTTGGAAGTGCAAACAAATGAAAATACAATTAACGGCTTAGTCAACGAAATCAAGATGGGATTACTACATAATGAAGCAGGAATTCAACGAAACAATTTAGGTGCTGCTCGGTTTCTTCTTCAAAAAGAACAAGCCAAGTTGGAACGAGCAAGAGCGAATATCGCAGGGATGGAACATGAGTTAGAAACGGCACCTGTACATAGAAAGCCTACGCGTGAACAAGAAAATGCGATACGAGCGCGTGTTCCTGCAATTCAAGCACGAATCAATAAATTCACTCGCAGAGTAGGTGAATTACAACGAGAGAGGGATCGTCGCATGGAACGATATCGGCGGAGTAGACGTGGTAGAGGGTATAGTGAATCTAGTTATGAAACATGGGACTTCCGTGATAATAATAGTAATAATTATATTCGCTATTGGAATAATCCTGAATATTATGATCAACTAATTGATCTCAGAGCAAAATTTTTAGCGGCTCGTCGCAATAAACTTGGCATCCCTCAACCAGACCCACACACATATTCATCATTAAATTGGGAATGGCAAAATGATCCACTTTTGGAAAAAATCGTGAGAAATCACGTCCGTAGCAACCGAACCAACAGACATCCTTTGGTTGCATATAAGGGGTCTCGGAATCAGGCCCCACCCAAACTCAAAGCTGAAATTGAGAAGAAGGTGGCTTATCGTGCCAAGACACTTGTGCTCTGGGCAACAGGAATACAATCCAATTACGCAGAGGCCCATCCCAATAAAGTATCCGCAAACAATAGAAAAACTCTAAAAACAAAGAAACTCCTCATGGAAAGTACCATTAATATGAATCGGCCGAATGCACTTTGGGGAAATCTCAACTAGGCGGTCTTTTCATCCCAGATCTTCAAGAGCCGCTCATATAAGAGTTTTGCTCTCAGTAAATCAGGTTTTTCATAGGTCCAGAGTAGACCATGGAATGGGTGCAACAATTGTATCTGTTCAATGGTGTTACAACCACCACTAGACCCAAACAAGTAGGCTGTCAGCCATGATTCGGTCCACATGTACATATCAGGTCGCCTCTCGCCACAAATTCGCACCAGCCGACACCCTACAAGAAGATCACCACCTACAGGATTCAGCCCTTCAGGAACCACCTCTGGATTCATGCTGATTTCCTGACTCTCATCTTCTAGCACTTCTTGTAGGGTTTGTTCAAGGCGCTCCAAGAAAGGGACACAGCCCTGTATATGATCAATCATAGCACCACAGCGAAAGAGGCCAGCGTGGCGACCATCTGCCACCTGCTCCAAGCATGCTAGACGCCATATGTCCAAGAGACAGTCTCGCCATTTGATTTCCTTGTTGGTAAACCTGCGCCAAGAGCGAAGCACATCTACTCGGTATTCTGTGGGTACAACACATTTCGCAGGACCTACTGTAAATTCATCTAGGCTGTATTTCTCAAATCGCAGAGGGCGGAGTTGGCCGCGCAGTTTAGCAATAATACTCGTCGCTTCTACAATTTCCTTTTGTGTCCATCCGAGACCACGATTGTCAGCCCATCGCTGAATATCGCCATAATCGGCTGGTTGCATTCGCTCTGTGTCTGTGAAAAAATGTCTTAGCATGAGATCAAATTCCTCTCGCCAGGTCATCCAAAATTCCTGATCTTCTTGGAAGACACGAATGGTGAAAATCATACGCTCGCGAAGAGGATCCTTATAGGGTTCCTGCCATCCACGAAGTTCCAGAATACAGCGCTTCATCCAAAGACGAACAAAGGCCTCAAAATCCCGTGTATCAGCCCATACAGGAAGTTTCCAGGATTCTCCTGAAGAAAAAAGCCGTGTTACAGTTACAGGAGCATTCTCAGTATCATTCCATGGCAGCAAATGGTCATTGCGCACTCGCTGCCAATCGTCTCCGTCCAAACAGTCCAAGAGGCTCTGGAGACTCGGCGATGTCCCGCCGATTTCTAGAGTACTTAAAGCATATCGCGCAAGCCCGTGGAATGTCAGCAACTGATAGCCAATTTCTCGCACAAATCGCGAGAGGGATCGCTCATTCCCATGATACGTCATAAACATGCGTTGACGTGCTCGTGTACATGCTACGTAAAAGAGGCGGCGTTCCCCAATAATGCTCTGGGGATCTTTGCGGCTTGGCAGGGAGTCGTCACTCAAGGAAATCAAGAAGGTGTAGTCCCACTCCAATCCTTTGGAGCCATGAAAGGTTGCGAGATCTACAGTTCCTGACGAGGCCGCCTCATGACTTGCGACATCTCCATCAGCTCTCTCCAAGACCAGAAACCGTGTCTTGAGACCGTGGTGAATCAGAATTTCTTCTGCTCTATATAAGTCTACGTTATTGCGTGCTAGAACAGCCACTGTAGCTTTCGGCACTGCCTTTCGGACTTCATCTAGAGTCTTGGCGAGCCACTCACACTCATCACTCATCCGCCAAAAAAAGAGCACATCAGGTTTGACACCACCCTTTTTATGCGCAACCATGTGCTCCTTCCATGGCAGTGTAGGAATCCCTCGCATGACACGATTCGCGACAGTTACAATGGCTTCGGTAGAACGATAATTTTGGCGCAACTGATAATCATGAACTGTTGGAACAACGCGATGAAAATCCAGCAAAAATCCAGCGCTGCTGCCACGCCATGTATAGATATTCTGGGCATCATCTCCTACGACAATCATTCGTGAACCAATGTGCCGCATCGTTTCCAGGAGACGCCATTGAATCGCATTAATGTCTTGAAACTCATCAACGACAATGTAGCGAAGTTTACCGACCCACTTGCGACCACGATCGGTGCGCATCCACTGCATCCAACGCACGGGCAATTCATCTACGAAAAAAAGGCTCTGAGGTGCCTCGGATCCACTCGGCATGGTTTTGAGGATTGTATTGGCGAGGGCATGAAAGGTTCCAGCCCATAGACTTACAGGGCCGACGAGTTTCTTAACACGATGAAGCATTTCACGAGCAGCATTTCGGCTAAACGTCAGCAAAACAATTTGATCAGCTGATACATGCGCGTGTGTCAAGAGCCACGCAATTCGTGCTGTAATGGTTGTAGTTTTTCCAGATCCTGCCGAGGCTAAAATACGCTGATGTTCTCCAGCATCCGCTGTGACAATCTCGTACTGTTCCGAGTTTAACAGCACAGAACCGTGCGAAAATTCAATGGTGTGCGCTATAGACGCACTCATCCTGTTTTTATTACACAGGAGACCTTTATCCCTTCATTTTGGCAAGAAAGGATCGCTCAAGATCTTCTACAAGTGTCTTGGGGCCAATAAAGGAAATCGTTTGGTATTTTCCAAGATTGGGGTCAATATCCGTTGTGATAAGAATAAATGCACGAAGTTCTACCTCGTCTACAGAGAGTTCTTGATTCAGAATCGCTTCGCGCAGAATTGATTTTGTGATATAGTGAATACGACCATCTGTAATTTCTGTTTTATCAAAGAACACCTTTGTATCCTTAGAGGAATCTAGCCATGCTCCAACATTGATTCGTAGAAGGTGACCAGCAGATTCAAAAATCATCTCTAGTATGCTGATACCCTCCAATCTTTAGGCAAGGTGCCTAAACTGTTTACACAGGGAACACCTAATGGAACAATTACAAACGGATCTCAAGACACTTTGTTTTCAGGCACCGCATTGGCAGCAATTGGTTGTCCAAGCCTTTTGGTATGGTATGATGAATTGGCTGATTCCTCTTAAGGAGGCTGAAACTCAGCCGTCGCTGGAACGGATGACTCCCAGAGATCTTGTCAAACATGCGGATCCTGAATTTGCTGACTGGCCCGCTGACTGGCTCCAACCCTATATGGAACGAACTGTCACGCTGAATCTGTCTCTAGACGATTTATATGACCTCTATGACAACTTGAACACTGTATTTCAGGATTGTGTGCCAACAGATTTAGTGATTTTCACAGAACTCTCTAATGGAGAGAATTTAACAGAGGCTCAGTGGGAACGCCTCTATGAAGCGGTGGCATTTCAGCCAATTCCGAAAGATCAGCGAAAGAAGCAGCAAAAGACTCGTCGCACACATGGTCGCCGAGCCCTTACACCAATTCGTCGTCGCCGAGCTATGACGCATCACAATCGCATGTCAGTAGTAAAAATTGGCGCCGCACAATAGGATGAATCACGTGTCCTATCACAGTGAACAAGTCCACACAGTTGTGGAAAATGGCCGCGGTGTCACTCGTAGAAATGTAGTTGACATTCGTAATGGAAAAGGTACAAAGGCCGTGGAAGAATATAGTGTGGATGGGAAGAAACTCCATTCCAAGCAAAAGCCGTTGACCAAGTCTGAACTAGAGTGCATTCAGCGCAACAAGTTCGTCCCTGGCCTGTTCAAGGATTGTATCAAGCCGCTGCGTTCCCGTCGCAAAACCTTGCGCCGCAAGTCCAAGTAGGAGTTTGCATTCGCAAACATGCTAGTTGAATCACTTCTAGTTCTGGCAGTACTAGCAGTCATTCTTGTCTTTTTTTACAAACAAGCGGTGAAGGAGTTCAGGATTCTTCAAACCGATTCGCTTGACAAGGCACAGAGCCTTCTTCATGAACGCTGTCCAGTTGTAGTGTTACCCGCACCGACACCAAAAGCGCTCTGGACGAGGGCAGATATACAACAACGTCCGACGCTCCACAATACCATTGTCACCGCTGGAAAATCGCTGAAACAGCTGCTGACATTTGAGACAGTTCCGCTGAGTCAAGAGGATGGAGAGACTCTGGCAGCCGTTTCTGGATTTAAGATTTGGGCAGCCCAGCATTTGCTCCCTGCTTTTCAGACCGCATGGTGGGGGCCCTTTCTCACAACTCGCACAGAAGTCTGTATTGGAAGCCAAGGACTCCGTCAAACGTATGCCTATCCTACAATCTTACTTGCTACAGAACATGCTGTACAAGTCAGCCTCTTGAATGAGGCATCTGATCCTTATTTGCCCCACACGTGGCAAGGCAAACGCCTCTCTAAACTTACACGCGATGATGCACCCTTTTTGCCACAAATCCAATATGTGGATGTCATTGTTCGTCCTGGATCAGCACTCTTGATTCCTCCCCATTGGAAGGTCTGTTGGGAAAATCACGATCCCAAGAAAATCGCTCTCACGGCTTGGGTGGAAGTACATCATCCTGTGAGTCATTTCCTGTACAAGATAGCGCATCGTCATCGTGCTGTCCGCGAACAGCCCCCTGCATTGAAAGCTCAGAAGAAGGGACGCCGAGCTCAGAGCACTGACGGCTAACGTGAGTACGCTCACCACAAACGGAACATGCTGCTGCCTTTTCCATTCTTCTATAGTATTAATTCATCTCTTTAATTAACCTAATCTTGCTATATACACTGGATCTAAATTGGTTCCCATCCATGGAGGAAAGGTTTGACCATATGCTGTTGCTAAAGTAACAAACCCAGTAACTTCAACAGGAGAATTACCAGGAACAGGAATAACATTGTCGGGAGCTTGTGTTTGAGGAGTTATTAACTTTACTAATCTCCATTTTACGAATACAGTACCATCAGGTAATTTGAAATACAGATTTTTTCCAAAATCCTTTAACCATGAACCAACTCCAATACTATATCCTGCATTTCCTACAGGCTGCGAGTTTAGTGTCTGATAAATAATTTCAGCAATTATAGTTTTTAAATCATCAACAGTTGAACAGATAATATTTGTACCATCATATGTATATGAAACTGAAGTTTGTGCCAAGGCTCGCTCAATATCCACTATAGGATAAATGTATACTGTGTTTACAATTGTAATATAGTTCCCTAAATTGGATGGAATTTGTTTGAATTCTCTAGTCGCCATCTCTATAAAAACCGGAGATTTAAATGACAGATAATATCTTATATAAGATGGATATATCAGATGATGAAATCGCTGACTCTGTAGACCTGACAATCTCTCAGTTAGCAAAAGATCTGGATACCATGCGGACTACTGTGAATCTGCTGGATCATAAGCTTCACACCTTTCAGACGCTCATGGAACAGGACAAGTTTGAGTATGATGATAAACCCGTGACAGTGATTCAGTCTCGGCGTGCCACAAGTGTGCGAAAACTACTGACCGCAATGGAACTTCCTGAAGAAGGTCTGACGCTCGGTGTCTTTTTGCGAGCACTGAATCGGTATTTGATTCAGGAGGGGTGTGTAGATCTGAATGATTTACAGATTTGTTTGACCCCTTTGCTCTGTTCAGCATTTTACAAGGCTCCTGGACTCAAAAAGGTGCCATATCCACTGTTGCTCTTGGCTTTGCCACAGATGTTTAGTTAGACCCTTGAACATAGTTAATGTTCAAGGGAGCGGCGACTGATGAACCTCTAAAGCATGGGACTTTGCCCCGTATTTTAGAGCTTCATCAGTCTAAAATTGAATAACAGCTCCCCAAAAAGAGGTGTAGACCGCAAATGACATTGAACCCAGAACAACAAGACGCACTTCAACATGTTCTAGATGGCCGTTCAGTCTTTCTAACCGGTCCTGGAGGTACGGGCAAATCGTTTCTCATTCGGCGCATCACAGAAGTGCTGAGTGAGAAGAACAAAAAAGTGGCAGTGACTGCCCTCACAGGATGTGCCGCACTTCTTCTTGGTAAAGAGGCCAAGACGATTCACAGTTGGGCTGGGATTGGTCTTGGGCGTGATCCAGCGGACAAAATCGTCCATGAAATCAAGACAAAGCCATGGAAGAACAAGGTCCTTCGTCGTTGGCTCTTGACGCATGTGTTAATTATTGATGAAATCAGCATGATGACGCCGCAACTTCTAGAACTCTTGGATCAAGTGGGCCGTATGCTTCGTCGCCAGGAGAAGCCTCTTGGAGGAATCCAACTTGTCATGGTTGGAGACTTCTTCCAACTTCCTCCAGTCGTCAAGAAGGATGAGTTTGAGTCAGAGATCAAACAGCAGTTTGTATTTGAAAGCCCCCTCTGGGATGAACTTGGACTTTATGTCATCCAACTGAATCAAATCATGCGCCAAGCAGATCCAGTCTTCCAGGGGATCTTGAACGAGGCGCGATGGGGAACCCTCTACAAGGACAGTCAGAAGCAACTCTTGGCACGTCAAAAGGATGAATGGCAGACGCTTCAAATCAAACCGACATTGCTCTTCTCACGACGTGCAGAGGTGGAGATGATCAATGAGCGGAACTTGTCAGCTTTAAAAGGGCCTCTCAAACGATTTGAGGCCAAGACCGTATTGGACGCCACATTGGCCAAAGGGATCACGCTAAATTCTCCAGAGGTTCGCCATGCACTGAGCCGATTGGATCGCGATGCTCCATACAAGGCGACTCTTGAAGTCAAAGAGGGTGCGCAAGTGATGCTGATTTACAATCTGGATCAAGAAAATGGTCTGGTGAATGGGAGCCGAGGAGTCATCACAGGATTCTCAGACACGGTGCCATCGTATCCCATGGTACTCTTCAAGGATAAGGCCGCACCGATCATGGTAGCACCACAGAGTTGGGAGAGCGAGGACGTGGAAGGCCTCAAGCGATCTCAGGTGCCTCTGATTCTTGCATATGCAGTCACGATTCACAAATGCCAAGGAGCGACGTTAGATTCGGCGCTCATTGATATTGGTCCGAGTACATTTGAGGTTGGTCAAGCCTATGTGGCACTCAGTCGTGTCAAATCGTTGGACAGTTTGTACATTTATGACATGGATCCGAAGGCATTCAAAGCACACCCCAAGGTGTGCCGCTATTATGAGACCCTATAATATTGGACCAAACTATTTCAAGTTGACATTGAATATGTATATTCTATTACAAATGATTCTTTACTTTTTACAACTTCATTCGTAATCCTATCAGCTTCTTTATTAAAATCACGCCGAATATGACGTAGAGCTATAAATTCAAATTGTGAAACTAACTCACGTGCCTCTTTATTATATATTTTAAGATTTTCATTCTTTACTTTCCACTTTCCCTGCGTTTGGAAAATAACAAGTTGCGAATCACCTTCTACAAGTAGTTTAGTAAAACCTTTTTCAAGTGCCAAACGAAGACCAATAATCAATCCCATGTATTCAGCCACATTATTTGTAGCAAATTCAATATATTCACCTATTTCATAGAGGGGGTCTTTGTTCTGAGAATATAATATAGCTCCTCCACTTGCCTTACCTGGATTTGGTTCTGCCAAACCATCAAATTGTAAAAGATAGCAATCATTTTCATTCATATTTTGATCACCCTTTACAATAGAATATCCAGATTCCATATCTTTTGAATGACTGGTATTTTGTTTCATCATTTTCTCAAAAACATTCATTTATTAAGAATATATATGTAGGCTTAAATAGCCTTAATTGTAGTACATTCAGTCTTACACACAGGACATGTTGTATCTTTTTCAAACCACTTGTTAATTGCATCATGATTAAACACATGGTAACAAGACGTTACTGAGGCATTCTCAAGTGTAAGATCGTCCATAGTGATGGGACACTGCTCCGCATGGCTCACCGCATTTTCAGCAATGAGTTGGACGATGTGTTTGGGCATGGGATTTGTTTTTCTCACCTCAGGTTTCGGTGCTACTGCTGCACGAACTTGCCAAAGATCAACTTGATGTTCTGTGACAGGTCCAGGAATACTATAATCCACTTTTGTGAACTTGGCAGGGACGGTTCGTTGTCCGCGACACAACGTTAGCACAGGAATAGGAATGGGTTCACTATTCGGCTTTGCCCAGTAAATATAGTTTCCGTATGCCAAAAAATTGTACAGATTATTCGCATCGTTGGGGGTCTGATACCCAGAGACACGGCGATGAAGATATAGTTTTGCAACGACATTTGGTGTATTCGTTATACGAAGAGAGAGTTGATCTAGAGGAATACGCTCTGTATAAGGCTTCCATGAATAACTGTTTTGAAAATAACGTAAAATACAATAGGCGTTTTTGCGAGGACGATGAATCGCGACAAAGTGTCCGATAAAGTTCTGAACTTCGGGCATATATCCTACTTAAATTAGTATCTTCCGCAAACTTTAGACCCATGAATAATTTTAAATATTCATGGGTCGGCGGCAAACGGACATCTTAAATGTCCGTTGGTCTAGGTGTTTCCTTTAGCCTTTGTATACTCGGCAACCCATGTATACCATCCCTTTTGCGCGATGGCTTGCATGACACGCATTGTCCATCCAAATGAGGCACCGCTATGCTCATCATAGTGTTTCATGGCAGCACAGATTGCTCGTACTTCAGGTGCTTTTGAGAACATGAAGCCGCCTTCTCCAGGATCTTTTGCGATAAATTCCCACATGCCCGTTGAATCAACGGCCTTGTAGGCGTCTTCAAGAAAGTGGCGTTCCATCGGCTCAGTCATAAAGGAGAAATCACCTGGTGCGTTCATGGTCTCTACCCTAAAGAGACCGACTCGGCAAGTCCATTTTTTCATCGGACCCACACGAACAGAATCCGATCATTTTCCCACTGAGGCGAGCAGCGGAAGGCATGCTCTGGCCGCACCATGATCGCATTCAGCACACGATCTGAAACCTGGCTCAGAGTCTCCTCAAATCTGGCAAGAGGAATGTCACGGAAAATATCCTCAATGACGAGGAGACCCCCTGGTTCTACAAAATCAATGGCATCGCGGAGAAACATGAGTTGATGCTCCAGCCAATGTGACGCATCCTCAATCAAAATCGTAAATTTCCGCTTGTCCTTACACGCGGTAGACAGAGCAGACCGCAGAGCATTCGGCTTGGCAGCATCCACTAGAACGCCCGTGACACGATCTAGATTTTCAATAGATTTAATGGCGACCTCTGTAATATCAAATCCTACAATATCGGCTGTAGGAAAGTAATCAGCCCACATACGAATAGATGATCCATTCAACACACCCACCTCACCCACCTTACAGAATGACTTTGTTGTGTACGGTCTGAACATCATATCATAGACTGCCGTGTAAGGGTGGCGATGGTGAAACGGATTGTACGCTGATTTATCCGTGCGATACTTGGTCGCGAGATGACACAGAGGTGTGAAGGATTGCGTTGTGTCTACAACAAGTTCTGGGACAGACACCTTTGTCTGTGTGATAAGATCCTGCGACAAATAGATCCCATTTCTCAGCGGATCGCTGTTGAACTGAAAATAGGCTGCGATGCGGCCTGTTTGAACCTCTTCTTTGGATGCACCAGATGCCGACCAATTTACTAGTTTATGTTCTGTGCCATGTTCATCGCTGAAACAGTACGTTGTACCCTTCTTGGCAGATTCTAGCACTGACCAAAAGGCAGGATGAACTGGATTTTCACCATAACAGTGCATTGCCCAACAGTGGTTGATATTGAATTTTTGAAGAATCATGTTCAGAATTGTATCATGTGCGACAGGTTTAATAAACTCCACAAGCGGATGAATGGGATGAAGAGGCTCCTTCGGCTCTTGGTTCAGCACAACAAACGCTTTTAGCACACGATCCAAGCGGAGATGCTGAAACCAAGTCAGCACATTCTGGTTCATGGAATCGGTGTAATAGAACAGCACGACCTTGTTCGGTGAATCTGGAAGCCAGCGCGTATGAAATGGACCAGGAACAGGGCCGCCGTGATCCTCCAGAGGCGTCGGCATCTTCTATCACTTAAATTCACGTTCGGTTTAAGCATCTCTAGTAAAAATTGATCGCAAACGCGCTAGAAGAATCGGCACGAACAAAATGCCCGGTCCTACTAAGATGCTCTCGTCCGCATCGCAAATCTCTTCTAGTCCGTCTCTTACCGCCCACAAGAGCCCCGCACATAAGGCACGGAAAAGTTCAGCGGCGAATGAAACGGAGGCCATGGAGCCTCTTTCGCTGGATGTCTCGGCACAAAAGGAAGAGCCGCTGATGAAAGAGAATCCCAATCGGTATGTAATCTTCCCCATTGAGTTTGGGGATGTCTGGGCCAAGTACAAGCAGCACATGTCTGTCTTCTGGATTCCTGAAGAGATTGATCTGAGCAAGGATCCTGAACACTGGAACAATAAGCTGAATGACAACGAGCGCCACTTTATCAAGTACATTCTAGGCTTCTTTGCGGGCTCGGATGGAATTGTCATGGAGAATCTGGCCATGCGATTCACTCGTGAGATTGGCATCCCTGAGGCCAAGTTCTTCTACGCATGTCAGAATCTCATGGAGGCAGTGCATTGTGTAGCACCTGAAACAAAGATTCTAACAGACAAAGGATATATTGAAATCCAAAGTCTAGAAAATCAGATGACGAGCGTATGGAATGGTGAAGAGTTCTCAGAGGTCAAGGTTGTACAAACATCCCCTATGGCAAAACTTATTAAGGTAAAACTTAATAACGGAATGGTTCTAGAATGTACTGAAGAGCATAAGTGGTTCATTCGTAATGACAATGATGCACATCCTGAACGGTGTACTGTTGATAAAGTATTTACAAAGGATCTCAAAATTGGCGATGTGATTGGAAAATATAATGTGCCTACACTTGAACTGGAAGATCCTGATATGTTTCTAAATCCCTACACACATGGATTCTTCTGTGGAGATGGCACTTATTGTAATGGCTATCCGCAAGTTTCCCTTTACGGTGTCAAGAAGAACCTCCTCAAGTATCTTGAGGTATCCAGTGCAAATGACGAACCTCAACACGACCGCATGCGCTGTTACATTACGCACAAAATCAATAAAGATAAGTTTGTTGTTCCTGTAAACTACTCAAAGAAGACTAAGCTGGAGTGGCTGGCAGGTCTAGTTGATTCAGATGGATGTGTGAATACCAGTAGCAAGGGTCTATCTTCTATTCAAATCGGCTCTATTCATCTACCATTCCTTCGTGATGTTCAGCTGATGTTGAGCACGTTGGGTATTCGTGTGCCTATTCGGAAGAACAAAGACGCTCAGAAGCGCTTCATGCCTGATGGAAAGGGGGGTATGAAGGAATACCAGTGTGCAGAAATCTGGTGTATGTATATCAGCGTAGCTAATACGCACAAACTTGTAACACTTGGATTTACACCCCACCGTCTAAATCTTGTCACCGCAGATGTGAAAGATAATGCACAGTTGATTCGCATTGAGGAGATTATTGATGAGGGTCGCAATAGCCCAACTTACTGTTTCACAGAACCGAAAAAGCATGCTGGCGTCTTTAACGGTATTCTAACTGGTCAATCTGAAACTTACAGTTTGCTGATTGACACCTACATTGACAACAAGCAGGAGAAGCTAGACATTCTGCGTGCGATCCAGACCATTCCCTGTGTTCAGAAGAAGGCTGAGTGGGCGACGCAGTGGATTGACAACAAGGAGGTATCCTTTGCAACACGCCTTCTAGCCTTTGCTGTTGTTGAGGGTATCTTCTTCTCTGGAGCCTTCTGCTCCATCTTCTGGCTCAAGCAGCGTGGTCTGATGCCAGGTCTGACGGTGAGCAATGAGTTTATCAGCCGTGATGAGGGCCTTCATACGGAGTTTGCGTGCCTCCTGTATAGCAAGTTGGTGAACAAACTCAGCAAGCAGGATGCTACGAAGATCATTCGTGAGGCTGTGAAGATTGAGAAGCACTTTATCACCAAGGCGCTCCCCTGTGAACTGATTGGCATGAATGCGAAACTGATGGGTCAGTACATTGAATTTGTGGCAGATCGTCTGGCTGTCCAGCTCGGCTACCCCAAGATCTATCACTCGGCGAATCCCTTCCCTTTCATGGAGCGGATTTCTCTGGAGAGCAAGGACAACTTCTTTGAGAAGCGTGTGACGACCTATGCCAAGGCCAACACAAACAGCAAGGCGGAGGAGAAGACGTTTGCGACGGATGCTGATTTCTAAATCACAAATAAACATCTCGCCGCAAGTAGATTTTTTATGGCCTCTCCACAAAAAAATTGAATACTAGGATCCTGAACTTTGACCAGCGAGCAAAAACTCAGAATGGTGTTTGAAGACATCTTTGCGATTTCACATGGCAAGCCACTGCTGGATTTCCTGGACGCCCAAGCCGCAAGTATTCTTGAGGTTGGATCCAACAAGGAGATCCTTGCTGCGATTCGTGAACACAAGAAACGGTATCCCTTTCCTCCAGGAATCGTATCCATAAAAGAGGATCGGTGGACCTTAACGTTTCAGTGGAAAAACCGTACCTATTCAATGCCATCTAGTAGTCGCTTAGCACGGGCAAAGATTAGAATGTGGCCAAAAAAGGAGAAGGCGTGGGCAATTTATCAAGAAAACTCTGATGGTAGTAACTTCTTGCTCTTTGTTGATAGTTCATGGGAAGCCAGGGAAATCATAAGATCTTACATGTTGGAAACAATCCGAATTCAACGAATGGAAAGAAAGAAGCGCAAGGAAGAAATTAAGCGTGAAGAGGAAAATCGTTGGAGAAAATCGCATGTCTTTCCTATCAAAGGCTCAACTGCGCCTACCAATCCTTGGAGGACTTTGAAATAAGTCCTTTTCATCCCGAAAAATCTCAGCAGAATTTTTTCATGGCTTCGCCACGAAAAACCTGTGCTCCCCCTGTCGCAGAATTTTTTCATGGCTTCGCCACGAAAAAATTGAACCTCTCCCCCCAGAGTTTTTAGGCATCTACCGCAATGCGTTCTCTGATTCAGGAGGCTATCACCTACATTGAACTGGAGTGGCATGAGTTTACTAACAAGCTCAAGCCATCTCATATTCGTAATACAGTGATCCGCTACGACAACTATCTAAAGAACCTTGTGGACAAGGACACTATTCCAAAGCATCTTCACAAGTATATCCACCGTGAGAAGATGACGTACGACCAGTACATGGCTGATGAAATCCTGGTCTTCTGCTACGACCCGAAGGACGAAGAGGATGGCAACGAGAGTTTCTCCTCTGTCGCCGAGTACGAGGACTCTCATCCTGACGAGCACAACTTTGTCAACGGTGTCAAGGTTCTAGACGAGTACGACTTTCGCGAGCAGATCACAGCCAATGAATTTACGGGCGGCTACTGGGATGGTACCATCCACTGGGTCATTCGCAAGAAGGACCTGAACAATGCTGTCAATTCCACCAAGTAAGGAAAAATTGATTCCAGCACAACCACTTTTTATGTGGCAGAAGGAATGCAACGACAGATTCTTGATGGAGTCCCGTATTTCGTTGACACTCTGCACCGAGTCTACCTCTGGGACGCAGAGGGACCATCCTTCTGTGTTGGCTCCTACGACCCCGCCACAAAGC
>JACCDZ010123004.1_pt1 | contig 15695 bp, 12 predicted proteins | sample 7449551 | NCBI WGS metagenome assembly JACCDZ01 (sample SAMN15323452, study PRJNA562643) | freshwater metagenome | isolation source: river surface water | place: USA:Blue River Watershed | collected 2017-08-18 | reverse complement strand
GTTGATTTTTTTCACGAAATATATCATTATAGTTAAGAACATCTATAAATGTTGGTGTTCTTTTCTTATAAGATTCCTTCATCATCTGAATAGCAATCTGATAGCTTTGTTCAATATAGTCATAATACATTAACAAAGTAATTTGTCGATCAGGTAGAATTATTCCATCCGAATTTAATATAAATCTATTCAATTTAGGCCATGAAATAAATATTTTTATATCGTGAATATTTTTATTTTGGATACAGCCTAATTTTACCAGATATTCTTTAATACTTTCAATACGACGATAATTAGGGGATTTTTTAGAACAATCTTCTACATTACATAATCTTAATATATGCTCGAAAGTTACGTTCTTTTTTGCTTCTTGAATATAGTTGTGTTGTGAATAACTATTGATTCCTAAACTTTCTTTTTTCAAAGTACGAAGTAATAGGAATAATGGATCAGAATTCATTGTATCGAATACCTTTTGTAATTCTTCTACAGTTTCTTCTTGACTTTCAGAGCTTTCAATATCTGCTACAGATCTATTATATTCTGCTAAAGATTTTATTTCGTCTTTTTCTTTAGAAATCATATTTTTAATTAAGCCAAATACGAAATTATCTAAATTATTTGGAGATCTTAATAGAACACAATAAAGTTCATATTCTAATTCTTGAAGAAATTGTTTTATATATTCACTATTTAATATTTTTCGATGTATAGTATCTATACTATCATTTTCATCCCAAATTTTATATAATTTGAATCTTATTGTATATAATCCTTGAACTACGCCATATGAATTTTTTTTGACATCGGATTCGCGCAAGGGATTATTATTATATTTTTCAATAGCATTATTATATTCAGATGTAATAACTTCACTTTGTTTGAATAACTTTGTAAACTTTTCAAATAAAAACGCAGCCGTATTTTTTAAATTCTCTAATGTAAAGTTTTCTTTGAATTCATTGATATATTTTTGAGTAACATTGTGATTACTATGTTCGTCAACTTCTATAATAGCTGCCGAATTTGGAAACATTATATCACATGCTTTATCATGCGAACAATATTCTGCGTTGAGTTTATATTCCAAATAATACTTATAATAGTATGTAATTTCTTTAGGTAAATTTGCATTAAAATGAATAAAATCTAATATTTGCCATGCAAAATATATACCCTTTCTTTTGAAAATACTTATAGGAAAATCTTTAGTGAATATAATGCTTCCATTACGATCCCGTTCAAGATTATAATATACAATAAATAAATATACTAATTTACAATCTTTAATGCACGTCAATATACTTTCATGTAGGAAAAATTCCATACAATCACGTATTGACATATCTTTTCCATATTGCTTTAAAACCTTTTTCTTACTTTCTGTTTCTAACATATGTTTTGGCAATATTTTAGAAAAAACATCTTTATTAAATTTAGTTGTATTTTTAATCATCTCTCTTGCCTTTTTTTCAATATATGATTTATAAATTTTAAGATTATTATTAACAAAGTTCTTATCTACATATAAAGTATATTCTTTTTCAAATAATAAGTTTAGTGTGATTTTTGTATATTTATTAGATTCTGAATCTTTATGAGATTCTTTTTTATAATCTGGGTGATTTATAGAATTTAATAAATCTTTAATTCCAACAATTTTATTATAATTTTTAATTTTAAGATTACAATTATACTTCTTTTTATAATTTTTAAAAGTTTTTTTTATATTTTCAATTTCAAATCTTGCACAATCTAATATAAGATCATCTAAGTCTACAACAAATTTTGTAAACTCCGGAGTTCCATACTTAAAGTTAGCAATATTTCCAGATTCCATTGTTTTACTTAAATACAAGTTTGTTACAAAAATAAAATTCAATTTTTCCATTATAAAAAATTGAAAAAATATATTATAATAAAATGAAACCAAGTAAAAGACAAAAATTTGTGAACTTTTTACAAAATATAATTAATTCAAAAAGACATAGAATTCATACTATCGAATATATTGATGAAATAGAAGATGAACTTAAATCTTGCGCAATAGAAAATGGATATGATAAAAAACAATTAAACTTTGATTTATTGAATCACCCAGATTTTAAAGAAGAAATAAAAGATATGATAAAATCTAGGATATATAAATATTATAGCGATATTGAAGAAATCTTGAACAACAAATATGAAATATGTACATTATTAATTTCAGAAAAATCAAATAAAAAATATTATAAAAATCTAATTTATAAAACAATTGATGATATATATAAAGAATATTTAACTGATCAAAATTTATGTATAGCTTGTGAAAATGAATTAGAAGAAGATACCATATGTGATGAACAGGAATGCTTAGCTGATAAAAGAATTTGCTGTGATTGCAGTAATATAAGAACATGTAAAGAATGTGATAGTTTTGTTCATAAAGAATGTTTGGAAAATAAGGGAGAGTGTGAAGAATGTGAAGAAATATATTGCTCAGATTGTAATCCTATATTATATAACAATCATACAAACATACATATACATGCTTATCATGATGAATATGAAAGATGTGAGTCGTGTAATAAAATATATTTGTTGGATAACATTGACGAAATTAAACAATGTAATTTTTGCAAAAAATATTATTGTGATGATTGTGAAGCAGATTTATCTAGATATTGTGAAATATGTCTAGAATATAGTTGTGATAAATGCGCAGTTTTTATTGAACATTTTGAATATGATAGATGGTCAAGTAAAATAGAATTTTATTGCGGCGAAGAATGTTGTCCAGATGAAATTTTGGAAGAAATTGAAGAAGAAAAACAAAATGAAAATGGGTTTTATAAATGCAGTGAATGTAAAGAATATTTCAAATACGAAACTTTATATGATTATGAAGATATACTTTATTGTGATGATTGTATTCCTGAAGAGATATTATTAGAATTTAATGAAATGGAAGAGCGAGAAAAAGAACTTAAAGAAACTTTGGGTAAATACAAATTAAAATTAAGAGAAGATAGTAAGTTGTGTGAAAATTATATAGAAGATGGAGAAGGAGATATAAATGAAATTGTACAAAGAATGTGCGAAATGAAATATTTATTTGAATATTGTAATATGAGAAAAAGAATTAAAGATATTAAATTACAGAATAAAGATTCTATTTTTACTCCATTTCAGGAGGCTGAATATAATATTTTAAAAGAGAAAGGAGGATACCCAAAAGAATGGCCTTGGATGATTTCTAAATTAAATAAAGATTCAAAAAATACAATGAAATTACCAAAATATATTAAACCTATTGTTAGACATAATGTAAAAATACCATTCGATATTATAGCATATATTTATGAATTATCAGAAGATAAAATACATATATTAAAAGCTATACCAGAGTTATCATCAATTCCTATCAAATGCGAAACTTGCGACTATCCGTCAAAATATATTTTGATAAATAAATATAATGATGCTTGTCATATATGTAAATTTAACTATAATGAAATAGAGTCGTATTATTGTGAACCATGTTTAAAAAAATATGATTTATATTCTAATAAAGTTAAAAAATTAAAAATTATGCAAAAGCACACTAAAACAGATTGTGATAAATGGGAATGCCATTATTGCGGAAGAACAATTTTTATGGATGAAATTAAGGATATTTACAAAATTCGCGATTAAAAATCTTAAAAAAAATTATATTTTTTTAATATAGTTTTTAATATAGTTAAGCTTTTCGATGCTCATCTAAGATTTCATAGATGCGTGGCTCTTGAATTTCATATGTATAAGGATCGCCTTTTCTGCGAATACCTACGTTCATAGATTCAAGTTCTTGAACAAATAACTTAGCACTCCACGAAGTTGGCACTGCATAAATATCAGCATTATCTTTACAATAGTTACATTTGTATATATTTTCTTTTTGGTTCACGATCGCAGTTTTACCACAATTTTTACAGATATATTCAGTGAATCCGTCTGAATGAGCTAATAGTTTTTCTGTCATAAACTTTGCGCCACCATGAGATTCTAATGCCCAAAGTTCCATTTCACCTAGACGCAGTCCTCCGCCAGAACTTTTTCCATCGGTTGGTTGGTACGTTAATACATCACTAGCTCCTTTAGATGTTGCATATTGTGTATCTATTGTGAATTTCTGGAGTCTTTGATAATAGGTAGGTCCCATAAATATTTCACAGTCGATATATTCTCCGGTGATTCCACTATATAATCGTTGATATCCATATCTATCTAGACCAAGATTTTCTAGCTCAGTAGCAATAGATTCTACATCTACTTTCTTAAACATAGTCGCGTCTACTTGAGCACATTTTTCTGCACATAAAGTCCCACTCAATGACTCAATTAATTGCCCTATGGTCATGCGACTTGGGAGTGCATGGGGGTTTACTATGATGGAAGGACGTACACCATATTCATTACTAGGCATATCCTCATCTTTTAACAGGATGCCACATACACCTTTCTGACCCGCACGCGATGAGAATTTATCACCTATACTAACTTCTCTGAGTTTACGCAAAACAACCTTTGCAAACTGTTCATCATCTTCGTTTCGATCAATGATCACGTTATGGACAACTGCCGGCTCTTCTTCTTTATAGATGATAGAGCGGTCGATATACTGATAGTTATCTTCTGCATTCTTCCCAGTCAATTTCATGACCTTTCCGATGATAGCATCATTTTTATTAACGATAGTTCCCTTCTTGATAATACCATTGACTAACTTGTCATAGCATGCAGCTTTGATATCAGTTGTATTTGTAACATCGGGATTTGCAAACTCTTCACGCTGTTCGAGCTCAGTCTTGTAGAATGTAAACTTGCATCCATTAAACAAACCTCGATCAATTGCACCCTGGTTGATCACAAGCGAATCTTCTTGATTGCTCAAGATCCTTTATAGAATTCACCAACACATTATTTCAATAATTGAAAAAGCAGTAATGTGAAGACTACATTCTAAACACCTTTCGGCGAGGGTAGACTATATCTTAAGCCATCATCGAAGTTGATAAAACTTCTCAAGCCCACTTCCATTTAGTCGTTGAACCTTACTCATATCCTTATCGATTTTGAAATTAATCAAAATGCGAACTTAGAGTCTTGGCTGCGGATTGTCTTTATCTTACTGAAACTTTTAACCATACCACTTGAGTTTCCCCAGTGCCACTATAACATTTCTATTATAGTTTGGTATTTCAGTAATTATGAACAACACTTTCCATAAATGGTGTTGTTCAAAAAGAGTTTCCCGCAATTTGAAAGTGTCGCCCGCTGCTTGCGGACTTGCCATATCTTTTAATATGACAGGGTCCAATCAATAAACCCCGTATAACACATCAACGCAACAATACAGTTAGATCCATTAGGATACAAGTACCTATTTGATACAGTTTTAACCAAAGGCATTTCATTATTGTATTGCAAGAATGTATCTTTGTCTGCACGGAAAGGCCAGTTCTTTGCAAATACGCCACATGTCTGTTTACTTTGCGAAGTCTGGTAAACAATACGCTGAGCCTGATTATGTCCAGCATATGGACTAGTTAAACCTGTCAAACCAATCATTGCCTGTGGAATATCACAATGTGTATACTCTCGCAGTTCATCATCTTTATGAGCAATGAACTCTCCATAACTCGGTGCTAGATACATGTTTTCTTGCTCTTCAGCAGAAATAAACTCTACCAGGTTTTCTTTAAGTAGATCTTCGAAAGTAATTGTTTTAGCATAGAGCTTATCAATATGATCTTGCGTAACCAAGATTTTTTGTTTAAAAGGACCTTTACGTTCGGATTCAGTAAACACTTCAGGATCGCGTCTATTATTATATACAATCATTAATGGACGAATTACACGACCGACATCGGCCCAGAAATAAACTTCATCTTGTGTATTATCCCAAACGATTGTAATCTCCGGGGAGAGTTCAAATTTACGACGTTTTTGTCTATATTTATTAGTGATATATAAAGCATCTTCGCAACAGCCAATCCAATCGCCATTTACGTAAACATTGCAAAGATTTTTATCAGCGATATCCTTATGATCAATTGTATTAATTGCAAAGATTTCTTTATCACTTAGTAACATATCTTTCACAACTTCACTAGATGAAGCTTTAGTAATATATGCAAACAAAGCTAGTTGTTTATTTATTCCTACTTTTTCGCCCTCAGGGGAATGAATAACACAAATATAACCTAAGAAAGACATATGAACACGGCGCATCTCATTTGCTCTTTCAGACTGCTTTGCGCTCTCTGTACTAGTTGCAGTTACTTGTCTCAATGTACTATACGTATTTAGCTGATTTTTTCTGTTCAGAAGTTGTGATGACAAACGATTAACACGTACACGTTTGCTAACCGTAATCTGTGACTTATTTCCTGCAGTAATGGCTTGTGTGATAGATCTTTCAAAATCAACCCCAGAAACACTATTCTTAACTGATTCAGCCAAGTTAATATGCTCATAAGAGAATGACTTAAAATCTTTAGTCAATTTACGCCTAATCTGTTGCACAATAGAAGCATTGAAATAAGTTTTAAATGATTTTGCATAACTTGTGCCAGCCGCATGAATTCTTTTACTATTATATGAATCACGATCGGTAGGTTCCATATTACCAAGACTTACCAAAAACATTTTTCTAATTACTATAGATAAGAAACGCAACTTTCTATCCCTAGAGGCAGGTAGTGTTCCCATGTGTTGCATGAAATGTAAATCTACCTGATCTAATATAAAGTTTGTAATATACTGATAATTTTCCGGGTATTCATCTACATTTAAATATGAAAATGAATCAGATTGAATCTGTTCAGCAAAATATCTCAACGCATCTCCTTGTGTATAAATACCTTTAGAATCAGTCATGTGTGTGTATTTTGCATTGAAAGCCGACATAAGGAATTGTGTCATATTTTTTGATGTTGAATTATCATAACCTAACAAGACGTTATCAAAGATTTGCTTGTCTGTAGACCATCCCATAATTCTATACAATAAGAAGAATGGAATATGTATATCTTTTAGTTTTTCACGACGGATTTCTATTGTAATCTGCCCATCATTTAACCATCTAACAATAAATTGATCAGAGTTGAGATAGAAATCACCAGGCTTAGAAATAAATTCAGCACGAATAACTTCTTTTTTATAACCTTCATTTTTAAAGATTCTTACTTTGTTAAACAAGATATTTTCTACACAGTCAATTACCCACTCCACTCCTCTAATTATGAAATAACCTCCTGGGTCACTAGGATCTTCGTGTAAACGAGTTAAAGCTTCTTTTGATAATCCATATGTATTACACCATTTTGATTTCACCATAATCGGGATTTGACATATTTTAAAATTTCTAAGAACATCTTCTTTGGTAGAAGTGTATCCATTTTTCATATACGCTGTAACTTTAATGTTGACATCAACTTTTAATGTAGATTTATAAGTTTTTTCTTTTAATAAAGCTATATTAGGGAACAAGATTTCTTCTTTTCCTGAGTTATAATTGATCATAGATGGTTTATTGATTACTACATTTGAAAATGTAATATTCACGATAAGATAAGATATATTTTTTTCTTCGTCAGTAGTCCTTTTAATATCGTCAAGTTTCATATTAATTTCAAAAACTTGTGTTATAATCTGAGGAATACCAATTTCATATAAATCATTTGCACTAGTGATATGATGATCAATCAATCCTTTCGAATCAATAAGACTATCCCCCACTAGAAATAAATCGTCTTCATTCAAAGATTGATCTCCAGTTTTAGTTTGTTTTTCGAGCTTCTTTGTTTTGGACGACATATATATTCGCAAATATTTTCAATATTTATTTACAAATTGTTTTATGTTTATAATAAAATTCAATTTTTTTTAATATTGTTGTGGAAACAATCTATTCTGATCTATATTTTCCTCATCCTCATCTTGATTATTGACATCTCTAGTTTCATTAACTTCTTCGCTTACCGAATTATAAACTGATTCTTCATCTTGAGATCTCAAATTATCTTGATATACACGATAATCATCATAGTCTCTATAGTCATCTTGTTCTTCTATGTTTTCTAGTTCATCATAAGTTTGATATAAATGTTCATATCTTGCATATTTCTCAAATTCGTCTTGTTCAAACCCATCTACTTCTGATTCTTGTTCTGATATACTATCTTCATCTTCATCTATATTGGAGCTACCTGTATTAGAATTTGAAGAATCAGATGCGGAAGAATTAGGATATTCCATAGGTAAACGTATAATTAAGCTTTGCGAAGTACTTGAAGTATAAGATGATTGAGATGATGTAACATTTACAGAATTATTTATTATGGATGTTGAATCTAAGATAGTCCTGCTATTAAATAGTGTATTATATGATGAGGTGTTTAAACTAGAAGCATGAGAATCAGTTCTCCTCAATATTCTCCTTCTTATTTCCGAGACATTATTACTTTCATTCACATTCGTTGTATTTGTGATAGCATTCCTTCTTAAAATTTGAATGGGTCTATTAATGAGTGGAGTTGCCTCATTAGGGGTGAATGGATCAAAAGTCTGTCTATTTCCATCCAATGGATTATTATATGTTCTGACTATATTTGAAATAGCATTACTAGAATTTAATATATTGGTTATTTCTGTTGGATAATATGTTAATAGATTAGGCAGAGGAGGTGGAGCGGGAGGCCTAGCAAGCATTGTTTCATCTTCATCAGAATCAAATCCGTCCCCATATAATTCTTCAAACGAGGGCTCCTCTGGAATTTCTAATAAATGAGAATAACAATTATTCTCAGCTAGCTCTAAAATAGCTTTAGGAAATAAGTGTCGATCTCTTAAAAACATTAATGCAATAGAATTATCATCCATAGGAATATTCCTTCGACGTAAATCCTCATTTATTTTTTGATCTGATAAATACTTTCTATACTTGTCTAACTGTTCAAAATCTTGAATGAATATTGGAATTCTACATATAGGACAAGTCACTTTCTTTTCTAGCCATTTATTTATACATTCATCATGATAATAATGCCCGCATGTGATAAATGTTAAATCTTTGGTGTATTCTATTAATTCTAAACATATACTACATTTTAATGGCGAGGATAGCTTTCTTTTTTTAATTCTACGTCTATTTGAAGATTCGGCATCCATTAAGGATATATTTGCTATATTTAATATAATTTCTTTTTTATATAGTTTAATAATTAAAAAAAAATAAGGACACATAATAAAAGTTTGTAGTTAATATTTTGGTTTAGGTAACAGACCTATATTCTGTAATATATTTTCTTGATTTTTAAATGAAGATGGCTTATATTCCCATTCTTCACCATTTTCATCTACATACTTTTCTGGTTTTCGTTTTTTATCTTCTTTTTTAAAATTTATATATCCTTCTTTATCTACAATACCATATTTATCAAAAATTGCTTCTTCTTTGCCAAATTCCATGGACCTCCAATCAAAGTCTAAAATATTATCCATTTGAATTAATTTATGCAACAACTTAGCATTCCAATATAAATATTTTGGATCACCTTTCTTCTTCCATGGAAAACTCCTTTTCCTACGGTAATATATGTACACCGCTGCTTCCGCTGAAACATCAAAATAAGTTTTGATTGCATTAATTTTTTCATTATATTGTTGTTTAATAACGATTTTCTTTTCTTCTTTTTCCAAGATTTCTTTATTAAAACTAGTTTTTTTATTGACATCTTCACCCAACACTGAAAAAGCTGTATTGGAAAATACCATATTCTCCATTTTATTACAATTATAATATTTTCTTAATTAATATTTATATTGAAATCAAATTTTACAAGTTTATAAAGAAAAAAATAATTTTATTACATAAGATCTTTTACTTCTTGTTTTGTTAAATTCGGATGTTGAATAATAACTACATTTACATCAATATTCTTATTTGACTCCAATTCTTTGTATGAAATGCTATTTATAGCAAGCAAAGTTTCAGCATTCTTAAAAATATACAATACCCCATTATTGCATGTCGCGGTTAAAATTAAATTCTTGGAGCTATTATTTATATCTAGAATTTTTTCTTTGATATTTTTTGATATAGCTTTATATTGGTTAATAATAGGGGTATTGATAGAAGGATGTATCAATAATAATTTTTTACCTATCATTTTTTTAATTTGATATATTGTGAAATTATTTTTCACAATATTAGACTTTTTTGATGATTTCTTAGTGATCATCGTATTTTCAACTATATATATTTTTATATCTTTTTATTTTTATAAATGAATTATATGTTCTATAAATCAATTCTATTTTATGAATAAAATATTTATAAATCATCGATTTCATCGTCCTCTTCAATGTCTTCTACGTCGATATGTTCCTCTTCGTTAGATTCTTGATTATCTACATCTTCTTCATCTTCTTCAGCACCCTGTGGAATATCTTCTTCAAGATCTTGAAGAAGATCTTCTTCATTATTATTTTGTTCTGTATATTCTGCCGAATCGAACTCCTGAAGTTTTTCGAAAACCATTTTTAATTGGGAAAATATTTTATCTTGAGAAGTAGTACATTCTTGCACTTTTATAGTAAGATCTTGCATATTTTTTTGTAAATTTTCTAGATATTGTATCAAGTTCTGGTCAAAATAATTAATGATCTGATCCTGGTTTGTATTATTCTCATTCTTATCATTAAAAATTAATGGCCTAGATAATAATTCTTTATAACAATTACTAGGAAGATTTAGATTAGTAGACATTTTAATAGTCAAGTAGTAAAATTTATATTATATATTTGAGATCATTTTAAAATAATTATTTTCAAAAAAATCTACATAAAATTTATTTTAAAACAGCTATTAAAAAATGTTTATTTAGTTTTTGAATAATAATTTTTTTGGAATTAACATTTTTTATAAAATCATGTATATCAAAATTCTTTGGGGCCATTAAAATAAACACTCTTGTATAGTCTATGATTTGATTTACAATATAAGATATATTTACATTATTGATTCCAAGCTTTAAATTTTTATATTTATAATATAAATCTCCCCAGGGAGGATCGCATACTACCAAATCATATTTTTTAGTTGATATAAAAGATTTTTCTCCAAGAATAAAATCTAAAGTATCAACATTTAATACATTATAATTTGAAATATTGTATAAATCTAAATTATTTTTTATTATTTTAACATGTAAAGTATCTATATCTAAAATATTTACGAATTTACATTTTTTTGCCAATTGAATAGAAAATCCTCCTATACCACCATGAGTTTCGAGAACATTTAATTCTTTAAATGGTATTTTAAGATTATTCTCGCATATTTCTTCTATAAAATTTATCATGCTATTTGAAATTTCTGGCTTTGCAATACTATATATTCCTACATCAGTTAGTTGGAGTTTTTGCATATTTTGTTCTAAAGTAGGGAATTTTTCTTCCCATATTTTCTTTTCATAAGGAATTATTTTAGATTGTGGTTTAAAATATGTTATTTTTTCCGATTTTATAATAAATGCATCATATGGAATATTCATTATATTAAAGAAATTTAATATAAACAAAATTTATTTTATATTTATATTAAAAATGTCAGACATGAGTGAAGATGAAAAGAGAAAAATGGAAGCAAATAAAATGTTTGATATCGCAGAAAAACCTCTAATGGAATATATGTGTTATTTCTATAAAAAAACTCCAGAAGAATTATTTAACGATTATAAGGATGTTATTAGTGATTCACTAATTGTATTTCCTTTGAGTAATAACTCGAAATTTATTTCATTCTCTATAGAAATGGTTGATAAAGATTATAAAGCCAATGTTCCTGATGGCATTCTTGGCCATGATACTATTAAAAATACTGTGGGATTTTTATATAATGCCATTTCTTGTGTTTCAAATGCACTATCTATGTCAAATATTAAAGATGAATATAAAGAAGAAGTTGATAAGAATTTTCTTCATTTTGCCTTTGATGAAAATGATTTTTCATTCCATCCAGTTTATATATTTTGGAAAAAAAGAAAAACTATTATGACACAAGATCTATTATCCAAAATTGAACATACTCTTTCTAATTTAGAACAACATTTGGATCAAGAAGAGTGTAAAAAACAATATGATGAGTTAAAAGAATATTATGAATTTTCTAAAAAAGCTTTAGACGAATATTCTTATGAAGAAGAAGAGGCAGATAGAATTGAATCTGAAACAAACCAACAACTTAAAAATTTAAACAAACTGGGTATTAAATATGTAGAATTGAGTTTTGATGAACTAGATGAGTCTTATAAAAATATAATTAAACAAAATTATCCACATTTAGTTACTTCTAAAGAATTAGAAGAATTGGAGGAAGTTGTAGTAGTATAAGAATAATAAGTAGCTTTAATAAAAATATTTTTAATAAAAAATGGTATAAACAAATGATTTTTATTTTTTTATATAACTTTTTTAAAAAATGAATGAATTGGAAGATGTACTTTGTGAAATTGTAGAATCTCTCACAGAAAATTCAAAAAAAAATATGGAAATCATTGAAAAAGTAGAAAAGTTACTGCATAATATTAAGGAACAAGATAAACATATATTAGAAGATTTGGAAACCAAACAAAAAATAGATAATTTTACAAATAATAATTTATTAGAAGATAATACCGATATAATGCAAAGACGTATAGAATACCATAAAAAGATGGGAACATATCAAGAAATTCCTCCGGAAGATAAACCTCCAGAAGAAAACGTCCATAAAAAGGAAGATGGATATCCAAAAATTACACCATTAATGAAGCTATCTCCTAGAGAAAGAGAACAACTATATAAGCAAATTTTTGATGAAGCGAAGTATAACATAGAAGTTTTGTTAGATATTCAAAATAGTTCTTCAGATTATAAAGAAAAATTGTTTGAAGAATCGAATCGTTTGCTTGATATTTGGATTGAAAAAAATAAGACAAAAAATATTTAATTTTATAGGTGCTGAAAAAATAAAATAAAAAAAATTGATTTTTTTTTAAGTAATTATATTCTAAACTAATCAAGCAAACCATATATACGAAAATGGACTTCAGCAAACTTTCAAAAGATGACCTTGTTAAAATCGCAAAAGTCAATAATCTCAGTAATTATTCAAAGCTTAAGAAAGATGACTTTGTCGATTTAATTAAAAAGACTAAATCTCTTAGCATTCCTGATCATGTTCAGGAAAAATTAGATAAAGCCTCCGAAAAAAGTGCATCTAAAAAAGAAAAGAAACCAAAAGATGACTCTTCTCCTCCTAAACCTAAATCAGAAAAGTTAGATAAAAAATTGGCTAAATTTGTAGATTTGGAACCATACAAAGATAAATTGGCTAAATATATCGATTCTGAAGAGCCTTCTGATGAAGAGTTGTTAGAAATTGTTTCAGATAAAACAGCAACGTTCACCGAAACAATTACAAAAGAGGATCATAAAAAATACGTAGATACATATGGTACTTTGAAACTATTGTTAGAATATGCAGCTAAAAACAAAACCTCATTTACTAAAGTAACCGAAGAGCAACTTTATGAAAAACTAGCTTTATTCTTGTATGACAAAGATGAAAACTTGTATAAAGCTTTGTTAGAAAAAATTAAAAAGTATATTCAGAAGCTTAAGAAAGCCGATGAAAAGCAGAAAAAAGCAGGATCCTCATCTAAAACAACCAAAAAGTCTAAAAAAAGTAAAAAAGATGAAGAAGAAAATGATGAGGAGGAAGAGGAGGATATGTCGGATGATAATGAACAACAAGAAGAGAATTCTGACGAAGAAGAATTGTAAGTTATATTTTGTATCAGGAATTATATCAAATATTAAACAATTATTTTTTTGATTGTTTAAATTCTAAAAAATATTGACATAGATAATATATCTTTTAGAATATAAAAATGTTCGAGAAGTTAATGAAAAATGATTATTCTGATGAACTTATTCGAGATGCAAAGAAATATATAAAACAAGATCGTGATTCTTATAATAAAATATATGAACATATTATAGATTTTTGCTCAAAAAATAAATTAATCATAAGTGACCCAGATTTTTTACTAGATCAAAGAGAATACTGGAATAGTATAAAAATTTTCACAACTAATCCTGATACAATGTCAAAAAATTTATTGAAAGAACTGTGTGAAAAATTTGAAACAGAATTTATTTTGAAAATAAAAGATATGGATGTATTATATGCTATAGATTATAATATGAGAGAAATGTGTTCTTTTAATCTAATTAAGTTATATAAAAAATTTACATTATATGATTTTATAGATCCAGTAAAACATAAAGGTATATATCTGATGCCCCCTTTTATAGAAATAATAGAATTGTATACTAGACTTTATAATCCAACAGAATATGATAACTGGCCTGAACTTTTAGAAACCATCAGTAAATTAAATCCTTCGATAGATAAATACTTCAAAAAAATTCTTAGCATAAAAAACAATGATCAACTCAGCGAATTATTTTCTACACATTTTACTGGAAAAAATAAATTACAAAGTAAAGAAAAGAAAGTTTATCCGGAATTTATGTTCATTAAAAAAATTCTTCTAAAATATATCAATGATTCCGATTATATAACTGTAAATAATACAGCGTATAATATAGAAACTGATATAGAAGATGATTCAGTAATCGAAGTAATATCAAAACATAATATAGATAATGATTATAAAATATTATCGAAATATATGGATAAAGAAACAAATTATGGTATTGTTTTTAGTACAAAGGAATTATATATCCCTGGAGAATTACTAGCGTCTAAATATGTTATATATATATTAGTTCCTATTGGCAAAGATTTTAAAAAAATACATATAATGAACATTTATAATAATATGAACTACGAACTCATAAACTATTATATTAAAAATGGATACAAAATTGCAGATCATATCACTCAAATGAAATTTATTTATTGCTCTATATGGAATAGTATAATTGCTCAAAAAGTTCACGGGTTAAATATCGAAGATTTTCATAATTATTTACGCGAAAAGATCAAATTCTTGGACTTTTTCAAACCAAAGATAAATATCTATGATAAAAAAGAAAATTATGATGGGGTGTATATAAATATACAAACTGAGAAAAAAATATCCGCACTTAGCGGAGTGCCATATAAGAGTTCATATTTATGTTATGAGATATAAATTAGTCTAATCACTTTCGTCACCAGAAACTTCTTCTTCCGAATGTTCTTCTTCAGAACCCGCATCTTCTTCTTTTTCTTCAGCTTCTTGTTCTTCTTTATCTTCTTCGGCCTTTTTAAACTTTCTGAGAGCTTCTAGTTTTTCTGAACTATCTTTGATAAGCTCTTTATAAATTAATGAAACTTGAGCCTGTTGTAAATTACTTTTTTTCTTTTTTCCTAATTCAGTAGCATGTTTTTTAAATAATTCTTCTATTTCCTTTTTAGAAATTATACTTTCCATAGATTCTGGATCGTCTTTATATTTTTGTTTGAAGAATGTCATGATGTTTAATTTAGGTTTAGAATCCGCACTTGATTTAGGTTTTGAAGCTGTTTTTTTAGAAACAGTAGTAGAAATAGAGGGAATGCCCAAATCTAATTTACAACTAATATCGGAAACAACTGAATGAATATGTTG
>JACCDZ011547880.1_pt1 | contig 15699 bp, 19 predicted proteins | sample 7449551 | NCBI WGS metagenome assembly JACCDZ01 (sample SAMN15323452, study PRJNA562643) | freshwater metagenome | isolation source: river surface water | place: USA:Blue River Watershed | collected 2017-08-18 | reverse complement strand
GTGCTTGCTGCTTGAAAACCTTTAACAGACTTCCCGCAGGAAATCTTAGGTAGGACAACAAGCGATAACTAGTGCTTGCTGCTTGAAAACCTTTCTACACTATTATTTCTCTGTGTCAAGCTTTTATTTCGATAAAAACGACCTTTACCAGAATTTAAAATACCGTAAGTTGGCGTCAAAGCATGACAGCTTGGACATAATACCCTTAAATTTTCAATCTTATTATTTTGATAATTACCATCAATATGATCAATCTGTAAAGGAATATTTCCAGTCACAGGATGAACTCTATCCCAACCACACTCAGAACATTTATTATTTGATTGTTCCTTAAGATAATCTTTTAAAAATTTCTTTAATTCTCCATTAGCATCGCCTCCAGTTTCTGTTCCTACTATCCAATTTTTAAGATAAGTATCAGACTTACAGGTAGAGGAACAATATTTCCTCTTATAGTCACCATGAATAAAAACATTATTGCAAGATAAGCAAGATTCACGTTTTATTTTTTTCTCTCTTGTGGTGTTATTGATTTTTGCTGAGCATGAATGAGAACAATATTTCTGTTTATTCCTTTCTTTAAATGGAATTGTATTTCCACAATAACATTTTATTGGATTTTGTTCATACGATATTTTAATGTTTTCTAGTTCTATGATGTAATCAATATAATTTGAATCATATTTTTTACGATGATTTCTCAATTTATCAGACCGAGAATAGCTTTTAGCTGGAACACAGCATTCACAAGTATATTTTTTCATACATCTATTTAGGTGGAAAAAATCGGCCTCGGAATAAACTGTTTAAATTAGTGGAAGAAATCGGCGTCGAAATAAACTATTTAATTGGTGGAGTATATCGGAATCGAACCGATTCTAATGACAGTAGTTGCAAACCACCCGCTCTCCCAGTGAGCTAATACCCCGTTAATAATTGGTTGCAGAAGAGGTGCTCGCACCCTCCAGATTGCTTGGTTATGAGCCAAGTGACTAACTATCTTGTCCTTTCTGCGTCAAACTGGTGGCAGTTCACCGTTTCAAGTTTACGAAAGCTTTTCATATATGCCTATATTATTAACTTTCACTTTCATCCGATGTCTTATTCAATGTTAACTAGTATAGAATAAGTTACACTGCCGTTTTAACTGGCTCCCTGAGTTGGCTTCGATCCAACCACCTTCTGATTAACAGTCAGACGCTCTACCGAATGAGCTATCAGGGAATAATTTACCTTTATTACGAGTTTGGTAAATTCTAGCTAGGAATTTTTTTCATCGTATCCTATGTAAACTCTATAAGTCGAGTAAACACTATCCTGTCTGCACGATAATGTCAACCACTATACTAAAAAAACATTAGGATTCTAAATGCAGAATGTTACCCTATCTATTCTTTCAGTTTCTATCTGGAATATAATAGATTTTGGTGACATCTCTATTAAGATGGATTTCAATTTTCGGTATGAAAATCGCACACTTTATTACTCGGATTTTTGGGTTCCCATCCAAAGGTTATTTCATAGTCTCCACTTGAGAAACTACGCCCTATCTTTACCTACAACAATGTCAAATAGCCATAATTAATATAGCCTCTGGAAATTTATTTAATATATTGTTTTCCAGAGCAACAATATACTGTTATATGATAGAAAATGGGAGTTATCTTACGATGTCGCCCACTCTCGGGCGCATATAATCGCCCGAACTTATATCGCTTTTACGCGATTGACTGTATTTCCGCCTATGGCGTTCATATTTGTTTGTCTGTTCATAAAGCTATTTATACAGAACGTTTTAAATTGTGTCAACATCTTTTTTAAATTTTTTTCCTAATGGGTTTAAACAACGTTTTTCCGTCATTTTTTCTCCATACCGTCCATTGACAATCCATTGTTGGTGATCCTTTTTTGAGGAAATCTGGTCTCCATGTCATTGCGTATATAATAGCAGGAGGATGTTTTTCGAACAGAATAGCTCTTCTTTTTGAATGCCAGTATTGCGATTTTAATAATAAGGCCAAATATTCAACCTCTAATACTTCCAATGCATGCTTTATTATATCCTCTGATATGTTAAAAGGAGGATTTGTTATGATTGCATTACAATCAGTGGAAGTGACTTCGAGGAAATCTTTGGTATCACCATATCCTCTATCTATCAAATCGGAAGAATATACTTCTAATCCGTTTTCAATGAGTATATTTGAAATAGCTCCATCACCACAACATGGTTCATATATTTTCTTATTGGAAAGATATTGATATTCTTGTTCGAGAAATGAGGTTACACAATCTCTTGGTGTTGCATAAAAATCATTTTCTATACGATCACCTTTATGATTGCCACCTGTTATACTTACTGCCAGACTTGCCATTCATTATTTAGTTAGCCCATATTTCATAATCTTAAAAGTGAGTTCTTCAATTGAAATTTGGGTAGGATTATAGAAAACATCTATATACGTTTCGCTATAATCAAAGAACAAATCTTTAAATGGAAAATCAGTATATGGAACGGAAAGGCATTCATATAATTTATTGCGATAGTCAGTTGTAGAAACAGTTTCGTGCGGATAATGATAAATTACCAAATCCGCACGATTGATAGTTTTCAACTTATACATTATGTTTGATGATACGTTCTGCCATATCGGCATAGCCAGCCATATATGATGCTACTTCATCATGCCCTGCACTGTGTCCACGGACATATGCCTCTGTATAAATCAGATTAAAGGTATTGTCATTAAGGTTTGAATAAAGGTTGCGCAGATCATGAAACCACATATCAAACACATCTTGGTTCCATTTGGTATATTTATTCTGTTCTTTTTTATAAGCCTTGGTATCTACTACCTTTTCGACAATATCTGAATGCGCTTTGGCTTCACTTTCAGTTGAGAATTGCCCAATAACTTTTCCACCTTTATAAGCATAAAATACGGAATAGTCACTCTGTAGAGGATATTTAGGCTCTGGGCCTACTGTATTTGTCTGTGCTTTTTTATATACATCATATTTATTCATCATAATCTCCTTAATATTAATTACTTACCCATTGCTCGCAAAAATGCAGCGTTAATAAAGCGGGGAAGAGCTTTACGAGGGTTTTCCTCTGCTCGCTGACACCGCAATATCGCCCTATAGATAATGGCCTCCGCCTCAAGTGGAGACATACCATCACCAAGAGACATTGCATCATCCACTGATTCAGTATAGCGGCGAACCAATTGGGTTGTTTCAGTGGGACTTAGGGTGATAATATCATCTTTATTTTTGTGATAGACAGAGCGATAAAGAACAATCGCTGTCTCACAATCAAGCCATGAAGCCTGATATCCCCTGAACCGATCCTGATAATTAATCGCTTCCGCGATCTCCAAATCAAGCGCTCGATCACCCTGAGGAGCAGTTTCAACACGATCACTAAAAAACATTTGCGTTCTCCTTGAGAACTCTATGTATACTATTTTATAATAGTGTCAAGACTTATTTTTACCTATATGATATCCAGAGCAGAATAGGCATTTATATGATTTAAAGATATTGCCTGTTTTATCGGACATATTTTTACATGCTTTTAATGAGGTTTCCTTGGTATTATATTTTATTTTTTCTTTTCCATTTTTGGTAAAATGAGAGCGTTTATGCAAGATACCGATTATGTTTCCATTTAATATATTTTTAAGGAGACGTTTGATTGGCATCTGGTCTTTAATGACGGGGATTAACATTTTAATTTCCATATATTAATATTTTCTTTTCAAGTAGGTTATAATAGTCATCTATTGGATGTATAGATGATAGATTGTTTATTTTATCAAATATTGCGTCTTCTTCAGTTTTGAATAACATAACATTTAACTCATTGACTGAATAATATAAGTGATGATCTTTTAATTTGTTATGAATTTTTCTAGCTACTGTAAATTCATTAACATATGTTACTACATAACTCGTTGTCACTGTTAAAGCATCTTTAATAGTTATTAATGTTAATTTTATATAATTACTAGAAGCCAATTGCTGAATTTCTTCACTTGGATTTTTTATAAATCGAATAGCCATTCCCTCCTGCTTAACAGCTAATCTCTGGACTTCTTCACTTGGATTATCTATATGTCGAATAACCCATCCTCTTCGTTGAACAGCTAATTTCTTAACTTCTTCACTGGGATTATCTATCCATTGAATAGCATTTCCATTTTGTTGGACAGCTAATTGCTGAATTTCTTCACTAGGATTATCAATTAATTGAATAGTTCGTCCATTTTGCTGCACAGCTAATCTCTGAACCTCTTCACTGGGATTATCTATCCATTGAATAGCATTTCCATTTTGTTGGACAGCTAATTTCTGAATTTCTTCACTGAGATTTTGAATGATCATGGTTTTCTCATCATTAAATAAATTTCTTTTTCATCAGATATGGTTTCACAATATCCGTATAAGTTGTTATGTTTTAATATTAATTCATAACCATTAGGATATAAAAAATTATCAACATAGTCTTTTAAATATTGTGGCAATAAATTATAATAGCTTATTTTAAACGGGGATACGTCCCTATCGTTACCGCGTAACACTCTTAGTATTTCTTGATCCATATCATGAGAAAATTGTTGTGAGAACGAATATATCATTATCTCCTTAATATCAAAAGATGCTAGATGTATCATTCATATACCTTTTTACACTATCTGTCACCAACCAAGATATATCTAATCCAAGACTATGAGCTTCTTTAACAGTTGAACTTGATACATGTAAAAAATCAGATTTACATATAAAATATGTCATAGGTATCTCAGTTACTCTGCTATTAACTCCGTGTAGTCTAAATTCAGAATCAAAATCTGAAACTTGTCTTAATCCTCTGATTATACCATCAAAATTATGTTTTTCAGCATATAAAGCAATTGCCCCAGAAATATCTGTAATGATGGTTTGGGTCCGTGATAAATCAATACCTGCGTCTTCTAATGACATTGCTATAAGGGTTTTGGCTTTATCAATGGGTATCATTCTATTCTTTTGTGGGTTGGCCCCAATTGCTATTTCCACATAATCGAATATTTTCAAAGACTGTGAAATAATATCTAAATGACCTTTTGTTATAGGATCGAATGACCCTGCATATAAACCTTTTTTCATGTTATTTCCTTTAATAGTCCTCTGATCATAAATGCACTTACTTTCTGATCAGATATCAAATAGATAGTTTTAGAGGAAATTTCATGTAATGGACCAAGTGTCATTTCTCCATTAATACATGCACCTATAAGAATACCGATATCATTATCTGCAATGTTGGATGCAGTAGCATTGAAATCAAAACTAATCTCTTTTTCAAAATCTATTTTAATAATAGCCCTTCCATCACCAGAGAAGATTTCTTCCATCACTTTCTCAGTTCCGGGTGAAACTAATCCTCTTGCTATAATTTCTGGATAACCTCTGGCAGGTCTTACAATAACATTCGCACCAACTTTGGCAAAACGATCTCTGGCTGTATCATCTACACATTCAGCTATAACAAAACTTTCTGGTTGAAGTCTACTGACAATATCAAAAACCAATGCATCCGTATGATGATGTCTATTATCACCTAATACGATAACAGCTTTCGCATAATCAGAATTGCACATTATTAAATCATCAGTGATATTACCTGATGCTTTATAATGAACAACCCCATATTCTTTTAGTCTTTCAGGAAGGGTATCAAAAGATGGTGACAACAGTTGAATACACGAGTCCTTGAACTCGTTTGAAAGTCTGATTTCTTTCACTAATTTAACAAAATATTCAATTGTTTCATTACCAATTGGGCTAATGATTAATATATGATTTTTCAAATTCCATCTCCATTGTCCACTTAATTTAGCTGATGCCATCTGCGATTTAACCTCAATCATCATTGATACAGCATTTGCTAACACAAATATACCACCACCATACATAAACACAATAGTTGCTATTCTACCCCATACAGTCTTTGCACTGAGATCACCATATCCAACAGTAACCATTGTAGTCATAGTTAGCCAATTTGCATCATTAAATGACATATTTTCGATATACATCATTGATATGACATGTAACCCATACATCAGCAATAACCACTTAAACATAGTGGTTTTTGAGGCCTTATTGATGAATGAATTGATATGCCAATTGTGTAACATACCTTGAATAAAAATAAGCATGATTTTTCCATATATCGTTTTCAGATAATAATCAAGTTTTTTATTGACATGATATGAATGCTAACCGTATCAATAGCCAATCGTGGGCTAACCCATTAAAGAGGAAATTATTATGAAGCATTCTATCATTATTGCAGCAGTAGCTGCACTATCGCTATCGGCCTGTTCAGGTTCTAATGATATTGACAATACTGAACGTAATCTGTCATCACCTTCAGAGTGTAAGCAAGCAGGTGTTGATGAAGTATCTTGTGTGGCGGCATATAACGCAGCACTAAAGAATCATCAGGCATCAGCGCCTCGATATAACTCATATCAGAGTTGCGTAGCTGAATATGGACCAAATATGTGTTCAAATGATGATGGCTCAGGATCATTCATGCCTCTTATGGCAGGTTTCATGATTGGTAATATGATGAATGGTCAATATTCATCTCGACCACTTTATGGATACTCTGGACATTATTATGATAGTCCAACCCGTTATCGGTCAGCTTATCATAGTGATCCACAGGTTCGAAAGACAGTTACCTCATATCGTCCTTCACCAAGTGCACCAAAATATGTTCAGAAACCAGTAACTGTTCCTGTTCGGACTGCACCCATTGCAAAGCCAAGCTATTCAAAGCCTAGTAGCTCAAGTTATTCTTCAAGCTCTTCAAAGCCTAGCTATTCAAGATCATCAAGCTCATCATCCTCACGAAGTGGATTTGGCTCATCTGGTTCAAGTCGGGGTTCAAGTAGCTAAGGATTGATTATGAAACGCCTTAAAGATCATTTTGTATTTGATGATGTTGATATCAATCAACTCAAGAATGCATCCGAAGAAGTGTTTTCGCTTATTATCAAAACAGTAAGACATATCTGTGATAATAATCTGCATACTAACTTTGGTGTTCCTAATTATGTTATTGACAGTATCAATCATAGTATTGGTGATATTGGGTTTTTAGGGCGTTTCGATTGGGCCTATAATGGCATAAATTTACCAAAACTGTTAGAGTATAATGGGGACACTCCCGTTATGCTCGATGAAACCATTTCTAATACGATTAGAGGAATTGATATCCGTCAAAATTTGACTCATTATCTTAACAAGATTCAGGAATTTTGCTCTATTAATAATTCCCCGTTACATTTGATTTATCAAGAGGTTGACGGAGAAGATGTTATCAATCATTTGAAGGCAATAGAAAGCCTGTATCCAGAAGAATGCATTTTCTTAAAAATAGAAGATTTGGGTAAAACAGACGAAGATGAGTTTGTCGATCTTGATAATTATCTGGTCAAATGTATGATTAAGTTATACTCATGGTCATGGCTTATTCGTGATGGTGAGACTGATTTTGGCAAAGCATTTCTGAAACGTATTGATAATGGTGATATCAAGTGCATTGAACCCATCTGGAAAGTTTTGACCAATGATAAAAGATTTCTTTCTCTTATGTGGGAATTAAATCCGAATCATCCAAATCTATTGAAAACAGTTAATGATAATTCCACATTATCAGGTAAAGTAGTTGCTAAACCAATTATCGGCAGAGAAGGTCAGAATATTAACATTGCATATATTGATGATAATGTTGATATCATTGCTTCATCAGTAGGTGATTTTAGTGATGAAGGATTTATCTATCAAGAATATGGTCCTGTTGCTAATACTAGATATGGACATGCAGTAGTATCTACGTGGATGGTAGAAGATAAATTTTCAGGTATTGTAATCAGGGAAGATGGACTTATCACAACAAAAAATGCGAGAATTGTTCCTTATTTTTCGTAGAATGCTTTTTCGATACCCATCAACCATAATTTAATATAATATCCATCGCTTATATCATTCGCATTTATTACTTGATCAAAAAGTCCTCTATTTACAAGTATATCTTTTATTCTTTTTTTACTAAATCTAAGATCATATGCTATTGCGTTATATTCTTTTGGTGTGACAGGATCATTACTAATGGTTATATCATAATATGCCGGAACTTGACCTTCACATATTACCATGTCCAACCAAGATAGAATCTTTTTATCAGATATAATTGTTGGATCGGATATTATTTTATAGAATTGTGAAATAGATGATATTTCATTTTTATAGACATCCGATAATTTATTTCTAATAATGGTAACATCCAGAATTGGTTTAGTTGAGAGAAAAATTGTTTGCTCTGGTTCTGACGAAAATATAGTCCCTGTTCCATTGTCTCGTAATGATGTTATGCCTAAACTTCTTAACACACTGTTCCATATTATAGGATATTTTTTCCTATCACCTTTTGATTTATGATATGCGACCATCGCAGATTTACAAAACATTTCATTGAAGCTTGTTTTTTTAATTAAGCCATCATAGAACCTCAGTCTCTGCAATTGGTTAATATCTGTTTTGATTTTATTGTTTGATATAATTTCATCCAGTTTTTTTATTATTTCAGAGCAATCATCATCAGATGTTATTTGTCCTCTGGTAGAAACTTCTAATATCGCTATATATTTTTCCCAACTAGCATATGGTAATCGTTTTTGAAGTAATAACTTTTTATTAATATCATCGAGTTTATAGGTGTATATACCGAGTGGAGTTGATTTATGAATTGATTGTGGGTTTATACCAACTTTTGGCAACTTAACCATTGATATGTAGCAATTGTTCCTGCCATTAAACGGCTCTAATTGTTGTTCTATGCTAGACATTATTCACCACTCAATTCATGTATAGCATCAATTAAGGTTTTAAGATGATGAATATATACTCCGGGTTTTTTCTTCGCAGATTTTTTATATTCAACCTTATCGATATCACCTTCTTTATCAAATGTTACGCGCATCAATTCTTTATCGTGAATATAATCACTTTCTATATTTGTATCAAATAGTTTCCAATCATCATAATCTCTCTGGAAATATATTCCGTCATCAAATTCTATTTTGCCTTCGATAACATTGGCAAGCATTGATCCTTCTTTTATTTTTGTCATTTTTCCTTTTTTAAGGAAGTAACCATATTTCATCGATATGTTTAATGGCAATGACAAATTCTCTTTTTCCATGAGTTTATTGAGAACTTCTTTTGCTTCGTCTTTCAGACCAATTATTGAATTTAAAGAATCTTTTCTTGAGCTATCGGAAAATTTGGAGGAAAAGTAAGTTATTTCTCTACTTCCTGATCTTACTTCCATTACTGTTTCTTTGTTTTCATCTTCCAAAATATAAACACGCAAATTTGGATGTTTAGTATGGAAATTAGAATTTTTTGAAACGGTCTTCCATGTATAGTTGCCAAGTTTTATAATATCTCTATTTGGATGATGATCATCAAGATGTATAATATTATCACCTATTAATGAATATGAACTCTTATCTAATAATGATGTTAACGGATATGTTTTTTGTATCTCAATTTTATTATCCTCTAGATATTTCTTCAATAATTTTACTGCATCATCCGCAGATTTGTCTGATGATAATTCAATTCTTTCTGAAATATCTAATAAATCTCTATAGTCTTTTTTACCAATGAATACTACCTGATCATTGACAACAAAGATCATAGTATTTCTTAGCATATGAACTCTACCAAATTCACATTCATATACCATTTTAGCATCCTGTAATAATTTAAACTGATCTGATCGTTTATCAAAATATATACCAAGACCATATAAATACTTGGCTATACCGTCATTTTTTTCCAGAACATTATTAGCGAACCAAAGCCATTCATTAGGATATGCTTTTTTGACGAAACTAACATACGTAGAGTTGTCATCTCTATGTAAATCAAATGTTGATAATATGTTTTTATTTTCATGAATAAAATAGTAGGAATCATACTTACTCAAAGATATATTATTTGAAAACTTATGAACTGGTTGCATAACATCCCACACTTTATGAAAGCCATCTTTCGTGATAATTAATCCGTTAAAAGGCTGAACATAGTTGGAAAATCTTTTTATGAAATATGGAAAGTTAGTTAAAAACTCCTCAGTTTTTTCTGTGCTCTCTCCTTTAAAAAGTTTATCATTTATCTCATAATCTAATTCACCTGTTGTCAAAGAGAATGTAGTATGAGAGAGATATTCGCCATTTATTTTTATATTGAGAACTACAGTATCGTTTTTAACAAATCTATTTGGTGATATATCATTTAGTATTCCCCAGCCTTTAGTATCATCTTTCATTATCGTTCGATAAAGATTAATTTGTCTACCACTACCAGCTATCCTAAAATTCAGCCCACTATTGTTAAGAAACTTTATTTCATCCTCTGATAGAGATGATTTTTTTCTACCTCGTTCAAGTGAGCCTACGCTATCATTATTAATATATCCTAATGCAATTATCTCATTGTCATATCTGACTTCTATGTTCTTAGAATAGGTATAGATAATCCCTCGATCATCTTTATACGGAACCTCTGCGAATTCAATAGGAGTTACGCCATATTTTTTAGCTGTTGTATCATAATATAAATTAATATTGGTTCTATCTGGATTAAGATATCTTGTTCCTTGGCTGTTAGAATTTATATCATTGACGTAGCTTTTAACAATTTCAAGTCCATCTTCTCGTATTGGAGTATTGGATATGAACATATTAGTGTCCAATCTGAATCGGCCAATTTCCACATCTTTCTGATCTGATTTTACTACAAAATATACGCTATCATCCTGTGATAAAATCTCATACCCCTTGTCTGAATATTTAGTGGCATATGTTAATAATTTAGAAATATGCTTACCATCTTGATTGACTAAATTCATATTATTAGTGTCAGTGCAATACGTGCTTACTCCTTTTTTATGAAGAAAATCTAAAAATCTTACTGCATACGGAACATATTCTCCCACTGGTGGATTATTCTGTTTTCCTTTTATTTCATATAGGTTGTCATCAGAGAATCTTATGGCAATATGAGGATTATTTTTAGGATCATGAAGAAAGAGAACATATTGTTTTCCACTGTCTACCTCATCCCAATAAGTCCCTTGACCGAGACAATTTTGCATGATTGATCCATCTCTCATCATGGATTGTTTAGTTTCTGGTTTAACCCAAGTATATTCACCATCTTTTCTAACAACAGTTATATCACCAACATTTAATTTGGTTTTTTTCTTACTTCCCATAGACCATATTCGAGCTTTGTTATCTGCCTGTGGAATGGTTATCTTTTTGAGTCGGTCAACATTACTGATAACTGGATCGTTATTATCATGAAGCCAGTTAAAATAATCGATAATATGATGAAGTTTTGCTTCCCACTCTAAAGGGGGATTGAATTGATGAATTACATCTCCTCTGGCTATAGCATCAGGAACCCACATTGGGGGATTTTGTATTTCATCATATTTGACTTCTTTATTGAAGTCAGGAGAATTTATAATAAAATTGTATAGAACAGTATTGGCCCATTCATTAATATTGGGAGATTTACTATTTTCTATTATCTTATTGATATACTGTTTAACTAAATGTGTATTAACCACATTATATTCTAGAATTGGAAAAATATCATGATTGCGCATATCTTTATTTATGCGTTTTGTAATTTCAATAGTCTACGATTTTACCATCTTGTATTTTTATAATTGGTTTACCAAATGCTTCAATCACTCTTTCGAATGGCCATGTTGTTGGCGTCTCATCAGCATCCCATGTAAACGTGCATGGAAGTTCTGTCCAACTATGAGGAATATCATTATCATAATAAACCTCATGTAGGGCATAATGTGTTCCAAAGTCTAAAATTCTGTAGTTCCATGTCATATAAATTTCCCTAAATAGATAATGAAAAAAGAAAAAGTAGGTCTGAATGATCACAACAGATATTACCATTTAACCGACTATCATGGTTACTCTTATAGCATTTCTTCTGATAAACTTTCAACTTTAAATTATGGTGGATTATCATTAACTACCAATCCAAAAATAAACAGCATATACGGAAAGAGTCATACTGATTTTAAATTTGTTCTTTCATCTGATTTCTTAAAGCTATATGATGCTAATTATTATTCTGATTCTTACATAGAAATTGGAGTTAATGGACAAAGAAAAACAAAGACCTTCAAAGAGGATGAGATAAGGCTTCAGAATAAAAGTATTGATCATTTATCATCATATTTACAGGGAACTGTTTTATTATCAGATTTATTTTCTGAAAAAACTATACAATGGTTTTTATATTCATGTTTGGCAAACAATGGAAGCTTTTTTTCTGGTGAAGCATTATCAGAGGCACCAATGGCTATAGAAAGTATGTATACACAATTATATATTTGGAAGAAACCTATATGGATAAAAGAAATAGGAAATTTACCATCTAAAGAGGAAATGATGTTTATCAAAGATTGCCATAATATAGCAAAATCAGGAAAGGGCTTTAAAGAAGGTATTAAGAAATTAGCAGCGAAATACCCAATTATAGATCATTTTGGGGAGATGATTGATCCTGTATATGCGAAGAGAATGTTTGTGTCATCTAAAGTGGTAGAGGTATTAAACTCATATTATGCTGGGAGGAAATATACCAAGACAAGTAAAGAAGGTATCCTTAAAACCATTACTCGGTGTATTAAGCTTATAGGGGTAGGTAATAATGAATTGGGAGCGCTATTAGATAGGATTGAAAGATCATCCTTGCTTCATCCTACTACTAAAGCTGTTCAGTGGGGAAGTATTTTAAAAGATTTGATAAAGTTTGATATTGATGGGGCTTTTGAAACTATAAAATATTATGAAAAAGAGAATGCAAAGAATGTCGAATGGTATGATTCTGATTCTAGTCTCAGAAAATATCAAACTCATTGTGGCACCAGCTTTGGGAGAGGATAATGATAACAGAAGGGTTTTCGAAGAATACTACTTTACGAAATTATAAAGATGAAATCGAGCGTAGGATTAAAAATGATCGCAATAAAAATATTGTTCCAAACTCAGTGATTGATACTTTGATGAGTGTTGATCCAACGCCTAAGAAAGCTTTCGTGTTGCAATTGTTAAAATGGTATTTGTCTGGCTCCATGCGGTATTTAGAAGATGCTTCTAAAGCTACAATACCGCTAACTCTATATTCCAAATTCAAAAATACACTTGATCCAATACAATCGTATGATTTTTCAGAACTATTAGATTTAGGAGATAAGCTATCAGATAAAAAATCTAATTCTGAAATATCAAAAGAAGACACTCAAAGATTTTTTGATGAAAAGAAGGCGGTATTATTCTATGAAGATAGCAATTATAAGATTGTTATCCCAAAAACAAAAGAAGCGGCCATCTATTTTGGTAGAGGAACGAGATGGTGCACATCTGCTGATGACGATAATTATTTTAGTGAATATAATAAGACGGGACCATTGTATATTATTTTTTTCAAAAATAATCCAAATAAGTGGCAATTTCATTTTGAAAAAAAGATTAAATGGTCATCGTTTGATATATGTTTTGATGATGATTTATCCGAAAATTATTCGCTAATGGATGAAAGTGATGATTACATAGATTTAGATATCATTCCTGATAAATTAAAAGAGTTATTCAAAAAATTCTTACTACCTATTGGTATACAAGCTATTTTAAACAAAGAGCCTTCTTGCTATAAATTTAGTGAGTTAGGGAATGACATTAAGAATAAATTATTCATTAATCATTATTTTTGGGAAATTGATGCAATATATAAGAAAGAAATATATAATAACTTAACTGAGGATAATCTTGAATTTATAGCAAAAAACGTAAATAAATCAATATTACTAGATTTGACATCAACATTGAAAATAAGATTATTAAAGTATATTCCAAACAATTATGTAAAACGATTCAAATCTGATATATCTAAATATAAAATTGAACTTATTGCTAAAATAGAGAAATTACAGAATGAGTTAAATTTAATAAATAATGTATGAGAAAATGGATTAACCTATGTGAAATGAAAATTGTTGATGGCTTCAGATCAAACTTATCTTATGTCGAATTAAAACACATATTATCAACAATGGATTTACGTGGAGTTGCTTATGACAACTCTATATATGTCAATAATGCATATAATGGTATTCATCTGGAAATGAGATATGAACTTGGATTACCCACTAAAACAGAGGCCACATCTTCTTTAAAACATTTTACTGAATATGGTTTTGATTTTTATGCATATGATTCAACGTATAATCACGCCAGTATCCATAAAAACGATTGGACAGATGATAATATTGATCCTACTTTTATCATTGGTGATATCCATATCATTACTACATGTGATAAGAAATATGCTTTGAAAAACAGAGCATTCGAAAGGATGATTACACCTAGATAATCCATTCTCTATCATGCTCTTTATTATCATCATATAGAGCATATTCAATAATAGGTTTTTCTAATATTGTTATATTATTGTCTATACCATCATTTACTATATCTGATACCTTTTGTTCAAAACTAGCTATACTCATTAAGTTTGATGATATGCGATAAGTTCCCATTTGAATGTTATTATTGTTCTTTTTCATTAGGTTTTTACTGAGCTTGATATTGTGTTTTTTGCTAAATTCAATAATGTCGTCAGTTTCTGAAAACGCAAAGTGAGTTTCATAATATGAGGTATTTTTTATTGATAGATTATGGGAATGGTATGATGCAGGATGCCAAGGAACCGTTTCTATTTTTTGTCTTAATACTTTATATCCCATGTTTTCTAATGACATTGAAATTCCATTTGAATATTCGTGGGCATTCTTTGTAGTTCCTATAAAAACAGAACTAGTCATTATGTCTTTTATGACATTATTATTATTATATAAATCTAATATTATTGGCTTGACTGATATTTTCTCACAATCTACTTTGAAGGTATCAATGTCTTGAATATTATCCACTGTAATATGAATTTCAAATGCAAGATTATTTAAATCTATTGCCTTTTCTCGTTCGACTAGTTTTTTCCAGTATTGGGTCTTTTTATCAAATAGAATTGATATTTCATCAATTGACACTCCTAAAGATAGCGGGATTGATAGTGCAGCAAGACATGTGTCTACGGCTTCTTCTACTACTTTATTGAGGGAAGGAAATCTATGATTACAACCTTCTGCTTCCACAAAAGGAAGAATGGCTTTAGATAGCTCACCTCCTTCTTCAAACACCTTTAGGGCTTTTTCAGAGATTGTTTTAGTATCATTTTTTGATAATGAGATTATTTCGTCTATTGTTTTTTGTTTAATCATGATATATAGTAGCGGATAATCTCTGGATAAGTCAATTTAATATGGAACTCATAATGCATAAACATCAAGAAAGTGAAGAAGCTCAGAAATTAGCTGTTCAAGAAAATGGATGGGCTATTCAACATATAAAAAACCCAAGTGAAGAAGTTAAGAGATTAGCTGTTCAACAAACAGGAATTGTGATTCATTATATAAAAAATCCGAGTGAAGAAGTCCAGAAGTTAGCTGTTCAACAAAATGGATTGGCTATT
>JACCDZ011138760.1_pt1 | contig 15708 bp, 10 predicted proteins | sample 7449551 | NCBI WGS metagenome assembly JACCDZ01 (sample SAMN15323452, study PRJNA562643) | freshwater metagenome | isolation source: river surface water | place: USA:Blue River Watershed | collected 2017-08-18 | reverse complement strand
TTTTAAAATATTTTGAATTGTATCAAAAAATAAACAACCTTTTAACTAGTCTAAACGAACAATTAAATTTCACTAATTTAGAAATTGATGATCCTATAGAAAGAAGTGAAAATGCAATCGATATGATGACAAATTAATTAGCTTATTAGTAAATTTTTACCACATTCCAGAAAAGTTTGAGGTAGCTTTGGAACTATTAATAAAGTATGCTCTTTCTAATGAATTGGTTTTTACCAAAGTATTAAAAGTATTCAAACAATCCTTTACTTATGAACGATTTAGTTTTGAATATAGTTACAAAACTCAAATACAGCTTTTTGATTTTTTGTATTCTAAAATTGAAGAAAATCCAATTCTTTATTCTAAAATCATTCTTTATATTTCGGATAAGTATTTAGTTGATAGTTATCAATACAATGAAGGAGGCGATGGAAATAAGATTTATTTTGGTCAGATGTTTATTGTTTTAAGTGAAGACCACAAAAAATTTAGAGAAAAGCTGTTAAACTTTATTTTTGGTTGCTACAAGAATGACATATTAAAAAATGATGTCTTGGATTTTTTTGAAAGACATCATTATTCTCATTTAAATGAAAGAGAAAAAAGAGTTGTTACTTTCGATAAAGATTTAATAATTCCATTTTTTATGGAAAATTTCAAAAATAGTTCATTCAGGGAAGCTTCTATCATAAAAAAATACACAAAAACTCTTGATTATTCTAAAATTAAATATTCAAAAAAAGTAAAAGAATTAATTCGTTCAAAAGAGTTTATTCTCTGGTCAAAGTTGGATAAAAAATTTGATAGAGATGAAAATTTTCTTGAAGATTTTTCAAATTATTCTTTTGATGACTATCATGACTTTCTAAAATCATTGCAAGTGATATCTGAAAATAAATGCAATAATTATTCTTGTATTGAAAGCATAATAAGTCCTGTTTCTGATATTTTTCAAAACTTAGCTTCAAATGATTGTAATACTTTTATCCTTGTATTGGATGAAATTTTTAAATATAAATATTTCGAAAGACTATACTTTAGAAAAATATTTTCAAGCATAGAATATGATGATAATAAAATTCAACAATTAAAAACAGTATTCAAAAAAAACAGCGAAACAGAAGGATTATTACTAGAACTATTTTTAAGAACTCCTCCTGAATTAACCAGCATAGATGATTACAATTGTGTTTTTAGTATAATTGAGAAAATAGATTTTACAAATGTTTACTTCTTAGATGATGTATTAGATAAACTTGAATGTCTAGATATTGATACAAATAAAGAAATTGAAAAAGTATTAAATTTATTAATTGAAAAAACTAAACTTCACCAATACCTAAATATAGATGATCGTTTTTTTGAAATCATCCATGATAAGTATCAATCAACATTTATATCAAGTCTAAGCAAAATAGAAATTTTGTATCTATATTTTGATAACCAAAGAAGACATTTTGATTACGACTTAAACGTATTAAGAATTATTTTATCCTATAATTCAAATTTCATTATTGATTTGTTAAAGTACAATTTTGATGAAAAAGATTATTTATCGAGAAGAGATTTTGATGATAACAATTTTAAGAAATTATGGGAACTACCTAATTATGAAGTCATTTTTGAAAACATGATCAATTATTTTGTGAATTTTAAAAGTTTTTCTCATAGAGCATCAGAGTTTTCTAATGTGTTTAAAGGTAATAATCAAAAAGAGATTGATTTTTTACAAAGAAAATTCGTCTCTTCCAATGATAACAAAATGATTGAATTCATATTTAATATTGTTACAACTGTTTTTAGAGATAAGATGTTAGATTTTCTAAAAATTATTTTAGATAAAGGTTGTGATATTGAATTATTTAAAAGACTTGATTTTTATACATCATCAGGAGTAACAATGGGGAGTAGATTGCCAAATATGCAATTTGAATTATCTCAATATGAAAAAGTTAAAGATTTTCTAGTTAACCAAAATAACATAAATTATTATGAATTTATTGAGTTAATCGAGAGAAATATAATGTATTCTAAAATGAGTATTGAAAGAGAAAGGAAAGAAGAATTTGTTAGTGAATGGGATTAAATAATACAATATGGAATTTCCTAACTTCTTCTTTTATACACAACCAAACGAAAACCGAGAAAAATATACATTCAGTTTTGGTGAAAATGGCATTCACTATACTTTGATGTATGTAGCTCATAAAAAAGCGTTTGACTTTCACAAAAAAGATGATAATGTCAAGGATATTGATAAAATTAATCCTTATGAACCATTTTTTGAAATGTCATCTTTTAAATTTTTTCGTTTTTTACGAAAAAATGCTATGGTTCAAGAATATCTATTAAATGAGTTTATTGTTAAGAATAGAATAAACCTTGGAAAGCTTAAAAAAAATAACTGCTGGTTGGTACAACTAGAAAATGTTAATTTTTCACAAGAAGTATATAATACAGAACGAAAAGGAAGAATGTTGAAGTCAAATAAAAAATTTAAGTTTGACAGTATGATAACTGAAATGGAATTTTTACATCCTGATGAAATTAAAAACATCAATTGTAATATTTTTAGTGTTGTGAAATATAGAAATGGAATTACAACTTTCGAGGGATTTATTTACAGAATAAATGGTAAGTTATATTTTTGGAACAAAAAGAATATTAATCAATTAATGAAACTTACTCTAGTTTCAAATTACAATCTTTTATCTCAAATTAACTTTATAAATAAAGAAGAATTGCTGCAAAAACTTTATAGAATAATTACTAAAAAGTATAAGTCTTTAAGAAAATGATTTTTTGTCATACATTTGATAAGAATTAATAAAGTAAAATGCTCAATCCAACCGAGATAAAATCAATAATAGCTTCTGGAGAAGGTTACAATGCCGAATTCAAAGTCAGTATTCCAAGTAAAACAAAAGAAATCACAGAAGAAGTATGTGCGTTTGCAAATGCTTCAGGTGGTGTTGTTTTAATTGGAGTTGATGATACCAATACTATCAAAGGTATAACTATTGACAATGCTAAACGTTCAGCAATACAAAATTCAATAAACGAAATATCTCCAGTGCTAAAATGTGATTTTAATATTGTTGAGATAGATGGTAAAGATATAGCGGTAATTGAAGTTCCTTCTGGTCAAAATAAACCGTATGTTTTGTCAGGTGCAATTTATGTGCGTCAAGGTCCAAATTCTCAAAAGCTCACAACAGTTGAAGAAATGAGAGACTTTTTCCAACAAGCCGACAAAATTTACTTTGATGATGCCATCTGTAAAGAAGCAACTATAGAAGAAGATATTGCAAAGGAGAATATCAAAACTTTTAGGTTTGAGGCAGGATTGGTTAATGCTACATCAGATGAACAATTATTTACCAATCTAAAGTTAGTAACAAATGATGGCCAATTAAAAAACGGAGTTGTTTTATTTTTTGGGAGTAATCCGGAAAAGTTTTTCGAGAAAGCAGTAATTCGTTGTGTAGCATTTGAAGGTACAGACAAACGTTATATCGTTGATGATAAAGTAATGAACGGAACATTATACCAACAATATCAAAAAAGTATGATTTGGTTAAAGTCAAAGCTAGATGTAAGATACGATATTGAAGGTGAAGGAGGTAAACCAAGAAAAGAATTGTGGGAAATTCCAGAAACTGCATTCAAAGAAACAATAATAAATTCTTTAGCTCATCGCGATTATTATGATAAAGGAGCAAGAATAACTATAGAAGTATTTGATGATCGAGTAGAAATATCAAATCCAGGCGGTTTAGTAAGTGCAGTACCAAGAAGTGAATTTGGAAAAAGAAGTGCTAGTAGAAATCCATTAATCTTTGGTTTATTTGAAAGAATGAGATTAGTAGAACAGATAGGTTCAGGAATAACTCGTATTCGTGATGTTATGAATGATGAAGGACTAACTCCACCAGAATTTAATATTGATGGAATGTTTACAGTTACACTTAGAAGACCTTTCGATTTTGAAAAGTGGGTAGAAAAGTGGGTAGAAAAACTAACTGATAATAGAGTTAAAATCCTAAGAGAAGTTCACAATAATCATAAAGTAACTAAAAAAGAATTAGAACAAGCTGTAGGTATAAGTGCTTCTGCTATAGATAATAACATAGATGTTCTTAAAGATTTAGGATTACTTAGTAGAGTAGGAAGTGATAAAGGTGGTTATTGGAAAATCATTCCTGTTTTACCATAAGTGGGTAGAAAAGGTGGGTAGAAAATAAAAATAAATTATCTCATTCACCTGCACAAAAATCGCTCCTAGTCCAAGTATTCCTAGCATCAATTCTTTGTTTGCTTCATTTCGCTAATTTCATTTTTAAATAGCGAGAATGCACTTTTTCGTTTAGTGGTAAATTGACGTTTTAGGTTTTCAGTTGCCACTCCTTCCCAACGCTCCAAAAAGTTTTTGTATGCCAGAAATGTATCACTCCGAATGGAAAATGTGCAAGGCAACAAAAACTTTTCCCAAAGCTTAGTTACATAATGTGGCATTATAGTGCATAAAGAACTATCCTGCTACTATTCAAAATCTCGGATGCACTATAATAACATTATGTAAAAAAGCCGCTCACCCAACGCTCGTGCCAGTGGCTCCAGGACAACCTTTTTTGCAGCTCCCATCGCATCACCCAGCTACAAAAAACACCGTCCTTCGCCACTGTCTTCAACAACGTTCGCTATTTCATCGGAAACTTTACGGTTATAATTACTCTCAAGAACGTTCACGGTAACTGTTTTTAGCAACTTTACGCATACATCGGTAGTGTTTGCATTGCTTTTGTAAGTTCTAAAAATGGCTTTTAATTTTAGTGTTTTGCCTATGGTAAAGCCATTTTTAGAACCCACAAAACCAAAAGACCCAGTAAGAGTATCATTTTTTATTTGCCAGAAAACCCTAAGTCATTGCTCCAGCGGAAAAGCTGATGCCATACCGTTACTATTCATAAGTTTTCAAGCTTGAAGCATTATCTTTCTTTCAAGTCTATGGCATCAGCTTTTCCACTAAAGCAATCAGAAAAATCCAAGTAAGCAAATAAAAAAATGATACCCTTACTTGAGCTTCTGCCCCATCGCACTAGGTAGTATAATGCATTGTTTTTTGAAGATGCTTTCCATTTTCAGAACAACATTTCGATTAAATTGAAAAACCTCATTTCATAAGACGATTAGGCATCCTCAAAAATCAAATCCAAGAAAGAGTATCAAATTCTTTGGCCGGATAAAAAGCATCTATATTGTTTGATTTGGATTTTTTATCCATCCAAAGAATTTGATACCCTTTCCGAAGACGACCATCTTCCAATTCAAAATTCGTTCCTTCAGCTAAAATCCGATTAAACAAGAAGATTTGATTTGGATATTCAAAACAAAAAATAAAAAAAAAGAGAGCAAAGGTAAGTTCCAGGTATTCAGAAAAAAAAGTTCAAGCCCTGCGGGTTTTAAAAAAAATCTCCACCCATATCGGTTCGCAAGATATTGTACACTAAAAAACAAAACCCGATTTCCGAAGACGTGTCGGGTAGTATTTTTTTTAAAAAACTTTTTTTTCTGAAACCTTCCACTTAAACGGACGGCTTTCTTTTTTTCTTTTTTTTCTTTTGAAAAATTTTAATGGGCGGAGTGTAGCGAGGCACACCTGCATTTCAAGAGAAAATCTGCGAAAAGTTGAAAATATAATCAATTTTTAAAGCCGAAAGTATGCAGAATTTTATCATCAAAACCCACCAGAAAGGCACGATTTACTCGAAACCCCATTTATTCCTACTTAACAAAGGGATGAACAGCGGAAAGCCACAAAAAGAGCCATTTACCAATAGTTTTGTAGTCATTTTTGATTTAGAACAGGACTGCGAAAATCTTTATTTTGTTGCTTACAGCTTATGGAAAACAAATTTTTGGCATCAACATTTAGTGGGTTCCGTAATTCCATTTTTACGTCTTAACGATTTCAAAAAGGAGTTTTTTATAAAATCTAAAATTATTATGGAAGAACACGAAGCTCACATAAAGCATGTTGCAGCTCTTAAACTTTTGGAGCAAAAAGAAAAACAATTTCATGAAAATATCAACCTTATAAACGATATGCGAAGAGTTATTTTACATCGCTACAGTAACAGATAGTTTAATTGCTGAAATTTGTTAATTTTATATCTTAAACTTTAAATTAACAAAATGAGCGTTGACGAAATTATTAAAAGCTTAAAAGAGCTAGACCTAAGTACATATCCTGTAGATGAAATAAGAAGACTTCTTAATTCGCTTGGTCAAGCTGCTCACATTGTTGTTTCTTATCACAAGGGCAAATCAATTATAAGAGTTCGACCAAATAGTAAATATCAAAAGTTTAATTATATTGACCAATTATCGTATAAACCCCAAAAATATAATACAACATATCAAAGAGCTAGTACTCCTCATAAAACTATGTTTTACGGATGTACAGTTGCTGATAATCCATCTAAAGGCGAATTAGATAACGCTAGAGCAATTGCTCCTTTTGAAGCAGTAAAATGGCTCAGAGATAAAAAGAAAAAAGGTTATCAAAAAATAACATATAGTAGATGGCATGTAAAAGAAGATTTAAATTTATTAGCGATTGTATTCAAAGAGACATTTTATAAATCAAATAGTTTCACAAAAGAATTAGTGGATGCATACAAAGAAATATTTAAATTTCAATCTCCTGAAATGATTGAAAACTCAATGAAAATTCAAGATTTTTTGGCTGAAGAATTTTCGAAAGAAGATACTGATAATGATTACGAATACTTAATATCTGCTCTTTTTAGTGAAATGTGTGTGAAAAAAGGATTTGATGGTGTTTTTTATCCAAGTGTTAGAGTTGGCGGAATGGGATTTAATATTGCAATAACACCTCAAGCCACACATAAGTTAAGATTATACGCAGCTGGCGAAAGTTCCGTATATAAGTTATATGATCATACAGTAATAGGTAATGATAGTATCTTAAAGTACAAAGGTAACAGAAGAAAATTAAAATTTAAACGAATAATATCACATAGAAAAGAGTGTCTTAATCAGTTAGGATTAAAATCAATGGATGATTTATATTCATAAAACAAAAAAAGCCAGGTCTTACGACTTGGCTTTCATTTTGTTTAACCCAAAGGTCACCACAACTAGGGCTAAACTTATTTTTTGTGCTTCTTATTTAGGCTTTTAAGCAATAACGAAATCGTAAAACTGACCACAGCTCCAACAGTTGCTAAAATAACAGTTCTTGCAATATCTTCCGATTGAATATTCGGTACAATACTTAAAAATGTGCCTCCAGCAGTTCCCATCAACGTGGGATTATTGGCTGTCATCAGTTGTAGTAAGCTGACTTGCAGCAGACAAAACTCCTCCAGCTACTGCCACATAACCACCAATGGTAGTTACAATAGCAGGCAAAGCAATTGGAGCAGCTAAAATAGTTCCACCTACGGCAGCTAATGCCAAACCAACAGTTCGAAGCACTTTGAAAAATTTTGGTGTGGGAGCTTTTGCTCTATCAATGATTTTTTTCATAATCTATTATTAAGATTGGATAATTAATTCAACACTTTCTTTATTGTCCAAAGCTTTATAAACAAATACTTTTAGCTTCGCAAAAGCTTTTCTCGACATTAAACCTAAACCAGGTCCAGAAAGTTTAGTAACAGGAGCAATACAACCCTGCAATTCCTTTTGAGCATTATTGGCAGGATGAAATAGAATAAACTTTCTTTTAGGCACATCAACCAATTCCAAATGCCATTTGTATTTTGCACTGTATCGCTTTCTAATAAAATATTTCCCTTCCGGAATGCAGGAAACCTTCGTTTCGTTCATCTTCCATGGCAATTCAATCGTGTTACAAATCAATTTGCCTTCGCATTCGAGTTTACCATTTGTTCCTTCAGGGAAATAAGTTCTTTTTAACCAAATAACCATTACACGCCACTATCAACTTTCGCAATCGATAATGGGTTAAAAGCCCCATTTTTCAACGGGTACATTTGTCCATTTATCTCCTGATAGAACTCAACACCTAAAGCCAAAAATAAAGGCTTAGTTGAGTTAGCAGTAATCGCATTCACTTGGTTAATTGGAGCAGTAGCAGTTCCATCCCATGGTAAAATTGCAGTTTCAGAAGTAGCAACTACATACGTTTCAGCTTCAAAATCAATTTCAGCTCCACCAGAAATGATTTTGTAGTGAGTAGTTCCACTTGGAGCAGCAATCATATTCGCAGGAATAAATGATGCTAAATCCACTTTAATTTCACCAGCCACACGGTCAATAGTTGCTACAAACGGAGCAAACAAAGTTGTTCCAAGCTTACCACGAATGTTGAATTCAAAACCAAATAACAATTCAGCTTCTCCATCAATCACGTTACGCAGCCCACGTTCACTAACTGTGTCAGCTTGGATAACTTTAACCATCGCTTGTGTCAAACGACTAACCATTCTACCATCAGCAGAATTTATAAGCAATGGTCTCAAAGCTGTTCTAAGTATTTTTCCAGCTTTGCCAGCTCTACCAAACTCAGAACCATTCTCACGAGTTCTTTGAAACGCAGGATCACTTGCAATTCTACTAGCGTCAATTCCGCCTTTTTCTCTCGCTAAGTGACCATCTTGCGTTTTGTAAAAAGTAATATCTCCGATAGTACCTTTCAATTTAATTATGCCTTTCTGTCTAGCCATAACTTCAAAATTTTGTTAAACATTCATCTAAAATCTCCTTCATTCTTTCAATCAGTTGCAACCACATTTTGAATGATAATAGCAAAGTTTACAAAGCATTTCACTAAAAAAAAGTAACATGTGTACCATATGTCCAAAAATGACATAAGTGTCTTAAATCAACATAAAAAGCCAATAATTAAGTATGAAAAATTATAACTAAATTGCAAAAGATTTTCTGCACGTCAGAAGTATAGCATAGCTATATCAAAGGTATAGATAAAGTATGAAATTGAATAATCAGAGGGTATGCATCTATCCGAAGGACATACAACGAATAACAGGCAAGAGTTATCGTCAAAGTACTAGATTGATGCAAAAGATAAAAAAAGACCTCAACAAGCTCGAAAACGAGTTTCTAACGATTGAAGAGTTCTGTACATATAGTGGCATAAAATATGAACAAGTAACTCATTTGATTTTTGGTTAAAATTGAAAATTACTAAAACAGATTTAATCAAGAAAGCATCACTATAAACTTATACAACTAGTTCAATTTTTAGTATGATTTAGTAATGAATTAATTTGCAGAAGATTATAAAAATTATTAAATTTACAGTATTGAGATTTAATGATATTTGTTTCTGTATGTGAGGAGCAAAATCGAGACCTTTGATTTTTAGAATTGTATAATTTATTATATATGAGTGCATTATGAGGAAAGTTCAAAACCCTCATCGCCCACCAAAAATTTAAATCCTACAGAAATGTGGGATTTTTTTATGCCTTTTTTTTAAATAAATAAGCTGCCCTTAATGAGCAGCTCATAAATTTAATAAAGATTATATTGGATTTTTTACTCTTTTATAAAACGTTTTGTTCCTACTGATTTTCCATCTGTAACCTCAATGATATAAATAGCAGGCATAAGTGTTCCAACATTTACAGAGTTGTTTTCAATATAACCACTAGCTACTTGTTGTCCCATTTGATTAAAGATTCGGTATGAAGTAGTATCTTCTATATCTGTGAAATTAACAGTATCGCCTTTAACTGGGTTTGGATATAATTTGAAATCGAGTTTTGTTATTTCTTCTTTAGTGCTTTCTACAATAGTTACTTCTTCTGAATTTCTTGTAACAGCTGATGTTATGTTGATGGTGTAATCTTCAACTTCTCCTGCAGAAAATGTTTCACATGCAGTTGGTAATACATTATATTTCATCGAAACTCTCATTCTTGTAGCACCAGTTAAAACATTAGTTGGAATTGTTAAACTACCACTAACAGATGATGTTTTAGATTTAGATTTTGTAAATACTAATTCTGTTGATTCAAAGGTTCCGTTTTTATTAAAATCAATCCATACATTATAAGATTCAGCTCTTGAAGCACCAATCCATGTTGGAGTAATCGAGATTTTTGTTGTAGAGCCTAAAGCTAAATCAGTATACATTGCAGTATAGTTGCCATATCCATTGTCATTTCCAGAGGTGTTGTTTATTGTACCAACAATAACGTTATTGATATATTCTCTAGATGTTCCACCTATTGAATTGCAATAGGTAGGTGTAGTTACTAAACTTGTTATTGAGGAAGTTGTTATTGTAACGATATTACTTGCAGCAGATACATTTCCAGCTACATCTTTTGCTTTTACATAGAAGTTATAAGTTGTTGAGGCAGCTAAACCTGTTATTGTAATCGATGTATTAATTGTGCTAGTTATGTATACACCATTTTGATAAATATCGTAACCTGAAACTCCTATATTATCAGAAGCGGTAGTCCAAGATAAGTTAGTACTTGATGTTATGGTACCTGAAGCTGAAAGTGTTGAAGTTGTCGGAGCAGTTGTATCTGCGGGTGTTAGTGTTGTTATATTTACGGTATTACTAGCAGTTGAAACATTTCCAGCCGCATCTTTTGCTTTAATATAAAAATTATATACTGTTGAAGCAGCTAAACCTGTTATTGTAATTGATGTATTAATTGTGCTAGTTCTGAATGCACCATTTTGATAAATATCGTAACCTGAAACTCCTATATTATCAGAAGCGATAGTCCAAGATAAGTTTGTACTTGATGTTGTGGTACCTGAAGCTGAAAGTGTTGAAGTTGTCGGAGCAGTTGTATCTGCTGGTGTTAGTGTTGTTATATTTACAGTATTACTAGCAGTTGAAACATTTCCAGCTGCATCTTTTGCTTTTACATAGAAGTTATATGCTGTAGAAGCATTTAAACCAGTTACAGATAGCGTAGTGGCATTTGTAGTAGTTCTTAACGTACCATTTTGGTATACATCATAACCTGCAATTCCAATATTGTCTGTTGCAGCGGTCCAAGATAGATTTGTGCTAGTGGTTGTTGTTCCTGAAGCAGAAAGTATTGAAACTGTTGGAGCAGTAGTGTCAGTGTTCACGTTGCCAATAATAGTAAAGTTAGCATTGTTCACATCAAAGAAAATGTGGTTGGTTCCTTTCACCATGATTCGGTTAGTAGTTCCTGGAATATTTGGTATAACTATATTTTGAGTTCCATCATTTGGAGTTCCGGCAACTAAAACTGTTGGGAAAGTTTGTCCTCCATCTGAAGATAGTAGAATATCTACAAAGGCACAATTTACTCCATTTGCATCAGTACCTGCAACCGACCAATTAATTACTTGAGTAGTTCCAACTGCATATGTCATAGTTGTGTTTTGTGAATCTACTGTAAATGGGCCTGCAACATCATTAACCGTAATAATCATGTCATCCGCATTATTTGCTCCACCTCCAATTCGGTTATCTCTTACTGTTAATCGAAAATTTAAAGTGCGAGCAACTCCAGGTAATTCTTCTACAGGAATTTGTGCTCCTGAAGTAGTTGTTAATCCTGCTAAAATAGTATTCATATTAGGGAAATATCGTATTGGCGATGTTGACGGTGTATAGGATCTAAATAGAGGTCCTGTTGTTGCGCTTGCGCTAGGTACAGATGTAGTAGCGGTTCCCAAATCCATTTCTTCCCAGCTATATGTTAATAAGTCGTTAGTGTTTTCATCAGTTGCAGAACCAATTAGCATAAAAGGAGTTCTTTTAGGGATGGTATAATCCATTCCAGAATTCACAACAGGAACAGCATTTCCGGTTGAAATTACTATTGGGCAGGTTTTGGTTTTAATATTATCGGTTACTTGTTGAATACTAATTGCATGAAAATAAGCATCTTTATTGTTCTGAACATTTTTACTTGTACCTCCAGCATAACTCATAATTGTAGAGCCACTTCCTGGTTCTAATTGTGCAATTGTTCCTTCGTTTACATGCGTAAAAGTGTGATTTGCACCTAATTGATGTGCCATCTCATGGGCAACTATATCAATAGTGTAAAAGTCTGAATCTGGTCTGTAGGTTGCTGAATTTGATCTTGAGTAGCCTCGTCCTTTTGAGGTATCATTACAAACACATCCTCTACAACCAGCATCTCCACTGCCTACAGTACCTAAGCCAAATAAATGTCCTATATCATAATTTGAAGCTCCAATGACTGTTGTTAAGTTATTTTGGTTTTCTGTTCCCCAATTTGGATAGTTAGCAGGATCTGAAAATGGATCTGTTGCTGTGTTGGTATAAATAATAGCATCATTATTAGCAATTAGTATCAATTTTACTCCGAAGTCTTTTTCAAAAACTCCATTAATTCTTGTCATAGAGTTATTCATTGCAGCTAATGCACCGGCTTTAGTTCCTCCAAAGTAGGTTGCATATTCTGCAGTACAAGATAGAGCCAATCTAAAAGTTCTAAGTTTCGCATCATCAGCTCCTCTTAAATTATAATTTGTATTGGCTGGTTGAATTGCATCAATAGTCTCATCAATTACTCCGCATTCAAATTTTCCAAATCCTTTTTTCTTATCAGATTTTTTATATACCGAGTAAGTAGTAAGATCATTTGAAATAGGCTCGATAAAAACAGCAGATTGATCTGGATATAATGTCATTGAATTGAATCCTAAAGGTGAGTAGCTAAAATAGGCACGAGCATTTGGGTTCTCAATACCAACAGCTACATAAGATTTAATTTCAGGATATTTTGCTGCTAATTCTGGCGCCATTATGGAATTTTCATAAACATAAAAGTTTTCAAGTTGTCCTTCTCCGTTTGGTAATGTAATAATTAATTTAGATGCAGTATTAAAATTTTCTCTCTTAGTAGAAGTACTTAACAACTTTTTCATTGTGGGTACATCTAATTCGAATAAATTTTTTTGAGGTAAGTCCGTTTTTGTGATTTGTTTAGAACTTTCATTTGAATTGCTTTTTTTCCACAAATTATTTTTGTTTTGTGCTATTCCGAAAGTAATTGTAAAAAGTAGAGCGGTAGAAATTAATTTTTTCATAGTCATTTTCATTTTGTTAACCGCTTCAAAACTAAGTATTTAAAAATATATCATCGATGAAATTAACAATAAAATCGATGAAATACATTGTTTTTTAAAAGTTTGTAAGATATAAGCTAAAATTTCTGATATGTTTTTTAAGAAAAAAATTAACTATTTGAAAATCAATTGATTTTTTTAAAAGACTAATTGTTTTCCTCTTTTGATTAAAAACAAAAAAACAGGATAAAAGTAACTCAAGTTATTTCTTTTAAATTTCTTTTTACAAATAAAAAGTACTTAAACGTTTTTTTTAATCGTTATATCTTATAACCTTAATTTTGATAAAAATATTGCCTTTTATATTCCTTTTAAAAAATGTAAGTAATTGATAATTAATGTTTTGTTAAATAGTTAAAGTTTTAAAAACTCTCTTGATTGGGTTGGAATATTGATAGTAAATAAGTTAACTTTGACAAAACAAACCTAAATTATGTTTGTTTAAATGCGATAATGCTAGATTAGATTTAATGAATTTAATATTCTTTAATTTTTCTAATCAGTTTATGGGATGGTTCTATTGATTATGTGATTGCAAATCGCAATTTTTCCCTTACAATAATCAATTAACAGTTTTCTTTCTTTTATATTTAATTCTTTTTTAAAATTTCAATTCATGATTGGAAAGTTTTCATCTTTTTTTGATGCTCCTTCTATCTGAACTTACTAATGATATGGCACTAAAACCGTATTATTATGAAAAAATTTATTCTATTTTATCGTGAGAATACCCAATGGTTTGTTTGCTTGTGGCGAAAATTAACAAGGGTGTTTAAAGATTGGTCTTCCTATTTACAGGAAGTTGAATTTAATAAAAATTGGGTCTGTCGTTTTACAATTTTACTCTTAGTGTTTGGTCAGGTTTCTTTTTATGGACAGTCAAACACAAATAATTCTCAGTGGGGTAAAAATGGACCCGCTTCAGCGCCTCAAAGTCCAGTTGATTGGGCTAATGGTAATGCTCAAGGAACAAATTCTCATTTTACAGAAGGAGAATCTATTCCAACTCGTATCGAATTAGCTGGGTTAACTCCTAATGTTCCCGCATCTGTTACATTTGATATCAATATTATTCAAGGTACAGATGGTCAACATGCTTTTGATTTCTTTACTGGGCCTAATCGTATTGAAGAAATTGTCAATCCTTTAGACGGTTTAACAGGTTATAATCCAACAAAGTCAACTTACGTATTTCCTATACCTAATGCTGGAAATACAGGTGGTGTTCCTGCTAGTTATTATAACGAGACAGCACTTAAAATGGCTTGTCAACAGAATGCAGATTCGGCTTTTCCAGATAAAAACTCTATTTGGATATATAATGGTACAATTTCAAATATTACTTATGTATGGGGAAATGAGAATGGGTCTAGCACTCAGAAAACTTATTGTACCGTTACATTTACACCTACTCAATCTAAAGCTTTGTTAGTATTAGGTTGCCACATTGCTGCTGAACTTACGGTTTCTTGTGAAGGATGGGGTGTTGGAAATGGAGCATCAACAATTAGTGGTTCTCCTTATCATTTTCATATTCAAAATATATGTTCTCCGCTTAATAATTGTGTAACATTAGGAAGTCAAGATCAACAAATGGCTTCTAGTTCTGTAATTGTTCCACCGACTTGTTTAATTACACCTTCATCTGCTTCAGTATGTTCTGGTAATACAGCTACTTTCACAGCAACAGGAATTAACGGTTCCGGAGGTGCACCATATACTTTTGTCTGGACAGGTCCAAATGGATTTACTGCCACAACAGCCTCTATAACGGTTGGTGTAGCAGGAACTTATTCCGTTATTGTATCAGATAAAAATGGTGTTCCAACTGAGAATCCTTGTGAGGTGAATTTGGTAGTTAATAATAATCCATCACCATCTGTTGATGATGAACAAGCATGTGTAGGGGCTACTGCTACTTTTGCTACAGCATCTGTTCCAGGTTATACTTATCAATGGTATTTAAACAATGTTTTGATATCTGGAGCAACAAACAATAGTTATACTACTCCAATTCTTACTTTAGCTGATAATGGTGGCGTTTATAAAGTAATTGTTATAGATAGTAATCATAATACAGCTTGTGATGGAGAAGATTCAGGTATTTTAACCGTAAATGCATTACCAATAGTTGCTGCCAATGACGCATCTGTTTGTACAGGATTTACCGTGCAATTAACAGCTTCACCAGCGGGAGGGACATGGAGTGGCGATCACGTAAGTGCTTCAGGATTATTTGATGCATCAGGATTAGCTGCTGGTTCTTATAATGTAACATATACTTATTCAGATGCAAATCAATGTAGTAATAGCGATGTTGCAGTTGTTACCGTAAATGGATTACCAATAGTTGCTGCCAATGACGCATCTGTTTGTACAGGATTTACTGTGCAATTAACAGCTTCACCAGCGGGAGGAACATGGAGTGGCGATCACGTAAGTGCTTCAGGATTATTTGATGCATCAGGATTAGCTGCTGGTCCTTATAATGTAACCTATACTTATTCAGATGCAAATCAATGTAGTAATAGCGATGTTGCAGTTGTTACCGTAAATGGATTACCAATAGTTGCTGCCAATGACGCATCT
>JACCDZ010563329.1_pt1 | contig 15708 bp, 12 predicted proteins | sample 7449551 | NCBI WGS metagenome assembly JACCDZ01 (sample SAMN15323452, study PRJNA562643) | freshwater metagenome | isolation source: river surface water | place: USA:Blue River Watershed | collected 2017-08-18 | reverse complement strand
TTAAAGCAAACTATCTAGCTTCTCCTCCGCTTGTTATCGCTTATGCAATCGCAGGAAACATGAACATCAATTTAACGACTGATTCTCTTGGAAAATCAAAAGACGGAAAAGATGTATTCTTAAAAGATATCTGGCCTACTCACGCAGAAATCAATGAAGTGTTAAGTTCAAAATTAACTTCAAATATGTTTAAAACTCGTTATGCTAACGTCTTTGATGGCGATGCTCACTGGAAAGCAATTAAAACATCTGAAGGTGATTTCTATGAATGGGATAAGAATTCGACTTATATTCAAAATCCAACATTCTTTGAAAACATTACTGGTGGAAAAATCAATACAATCCAAGTCGAAAAAGCAAGAATCCTTGCTCTGTTTGCTGACTCGATCACGACAGACCATATTTCTCCAGCTGGTTCAATTAAGAAAGTCTCTCCAGCAGGTGAGTACTTAACATCTAAAGGTGTAGCAGTTCCAGATTTCAACTCTTATGGTTCTCGTCGTGGTAACCATGAAGTGATGATGAGAGGAACATTTGCTAACATTCGTATTAAGAATGAAATGCTTCCAGGAGTAGAAGGTGGATACACTAAGTATATATCAACTGGAAAACAAGATGGAGAGCAATTCGCAATTTACGATGCGGCAATGAAGTACGTTCAAGACGGAACTCCGCTTGTTGTTATTGCTGGAAAAGAGTACGGAACAGGATCTTCAAGAGACTGGGCTGCGAAAGGAACATTCCTTCAAGGCGTAAAAGCAGTTATCACTGAATCTTTTGAAAGAATCCATAGATCTAACCTAATCGGTATGGGAGTTCTGCCTCTAGTATTTGAAAAAGGTGTAGATAGAAAAACTCTTAATTTAACTGGTAATGAATTTATCACGTTAAATCCAGTGGGAGAGTTCAGACCTGGAATGAAGTATGAGATGATCATTACTCGTGCAAACGGTGAAGTGACAAAAACAACTCTTACTTCAAGAGTGGATACTGCTGATGAGTTAAACTACATTACTAACGGTGGAATCTTGCAGTACGTATTAAGAAATCTTAAATAAGTTTTTGTTTTAGATTGATAACTTATAAGGAAGGCCCTCATTATATGGAGGGCCTTTTTTAAATAAAAAATGCTTTATTAGTGTATTTTCTTCACTCTTTTCTCTTATTTTTAGCTTACCAAAATAAATTTAAATTACTGATATTATATGAAAAAAAACTCAATCTCTGTCTATTTTTTAGACACAAGAAATAGGGGCTATAAAATATACTCCTTTTAACACCCTGGGCTAAAATCAGATTAATATGGGTCTAATCGAAGTAATCGAGGTCTTTTTAGGGAGTTTATTTTTATGAAGAAATCATCACTAATGTCATTATTACTACTTTCAAGCTTAGCTTTTGCTGGATCAGTAAGTGCAGTTGAGAGTCAGAAGAAAACAGTGAAGCAAATCTCAAAAGAAGCGTTTAGTGATGTTTATGCTGGTGCAAATTTTCAGTATTTTGATAAAGAAGACAGATTATTAATTGTAAATGACTTCTTAAAAGCAGTAGAGCTTAACTATGCACCTCTTAAATTAAAAGAAAAAAGATTAGGAATTAATTTAAAAGAAATTAGAAAAGAAGCGATTGCTAAAGAAGAAGCGGCTGAAGATATTTTCATCACAAAAGAAGAAAGAGGGGTGGCGGTAAAAAGAAATATCATCGCTGCAGAACAGGCCCGTCTAAATATGGAGTTCTTAGATAGACTTCAAATCTTAGTAGCAAAGTTTAAAGATACTCACTTTGGAATTAATGAAAACATTCGTCGCCAGTCAATTTATAATGGATTAATGTTTTCTCGAATTGAAGGAAAAATTGTTTTAAGTGCAAGAGATCAAAGAGTTGTCTCGTTAGTAGATGCTCTTAGTGGAAATAAAATTTCAGAACTACCAATGGGACTTCAATTGATTTCAATTGACGATGTTCCTGTTGAAGAAAAAATTAATGAATTAAAGCAATATATTGGTTCTTCGACAGATGCTTTTGCCGATGCCTTGGCCGTAAGATCTTTAACGGCAAGAAATTTTGCTTATCCAAAACGTGCCTATTCAGTCTTAACATTTGCCAATGGCCTTAAGATGAAAACTACATATTTCTCAAGAAGAAATGTAACTGTTAATCAGAGACCAGATGCTCTAGCTTATTTAAAAAGCATTAACCTTCCTGAAGATTTAACAACAGCGTCTTTTAAGTATGATGACTTAAAGAGAGGTTGGGATGTAGGAGGAATTAATTTTGAAGGATACTCGATTGATAATTTTGGTAAAAATTTAAAGAATGTAACTGTCTATAAAGATGACTCTGGTGGAGTGGGAATGAAGACAGGACATTATATAGCGAAAGGAAAGACGTATACAGTTATTCAATTGTTTACTTTCTCTACAGCTACTTTAAATACAAGCAATCAAGAAGCTTCATTTGTTGATGCGATAAGAGGAGTGGCTTTAGAAGCAAAAGAAAATGAAACGCCAGTTATTCTAGATTTAAGATATAATGGTGGAGGGAATGGATCTTTTCCTGCTAAGTTATTAAGTATTTTTACTCCTGCAAATGCAATGTATCCGACGCCATCTTTTGGATTAAGAATTACGCCTTACATGAGACAGATGTATGATCTGTTTCTAGATGAATATTTCGGTGCCGAAAATATGACTTTTGGTGTAACAAGAGATGTAATGAGAGAAATGCTTGATACATCAATAGCAGACAGAAAAGACTATGCGCCAATGTATGCTCAAACTAAACCTATTCTTGCAGATGAAGTTGTTAAAGGGTTTAATAACAATATGGTAGTACTTGTTTCTCCATGGTGTATTAGTGCTTGTGATATGGCCGCTTCATTATTTAAAGCATCACAAAGAGCAATGATTATCGGAACTCAGACAAATGGTACAGGAGCAGGATATAGAACGCTAGAAACAATGGACACTGTATTTACAGATCAGTTCAAGTTAATTAGCTCGAATATTCCAAACTTTTTATTTGGTTTTCCGGATAAAGATGTTGAAAAAACAGTATACGAAGAAAATAGTGTTGATACTCACTGTAGTGAAAATATCCCAACTGTGGCAGATGTTAAATACGATACTACTAGTGAAGATTTGGCATCTAACAATGTGGGCTGGTTGAAAGTTGCAGCTGGGGGATTAGATTATATGCGAGCACTGCAAGAAAAATACTTGGCAGATATGGCGGCGAAAGAAGCGGCTTCAGCTGGGGTAGCTGCTCAGAAATAAAATGAATAAAAAATAGTTAATAAAAAGGCACCCTAGAGGTGCCTTTTTTTATTTTTTTAAAAACTGCTCCAAAATAGTCATCTATTTAATTTCAACTCAATTTAACTTCGCAGGGTCTTAAACTATTTCTGGCAATATTTTCTTTTAGTTAAACCATAATCGATGAGGTATTATGAAAAGATATGACAAATGTTTCTCGTTTTAAATTGGAGTTAAAATGAATCGATTGAGTTTAATGGCACTAGTACTTCTGTCTACGATGGGACCGGTTTCGGCGAAGTCAACGATAGACTCAAATCGTGACAAGTATATTGGGAATATTCTAAAAAATGCTTTGGAAACTTATCACTATAATGGAACGAAGATAGATGCTTCTATTTCTGAAAAGGCTTTTAAAGAATTTCTAAAAAAAATCGATGGCTCAAAACAATTTCTAACGAAAGAAGATATTAAGCAATTAGAAGTTTATAAAAATAAAATGCATGATGAAATGGTTTCTGGTGATTTTGGTATTGTGACAAAATCAGTGGAAATTATGAAAAAGAGAATTGCTCTTGCGGAAAGCGTGAGAAAAGAAGTTTTCAAAGGACAATTTGATTTCAATGGCAATGAGACAGTTCAACTTGATCCAGAAAAAAGAGACTGGGTAAGTTCAGAGAAAGATTTAAAAGAGAATTGGAAACTTGTTTTTAAGCAAGCAACTCTAAATAGATATTTACAGTTAATTGATGAGCAAGATGACAAGATCGAGAAAAAAGACGATAAAAAATCTAAGAAAAAAGCAAAGCCAAAAACAGAAAAAAAGCTATCAGATCCTGAGTTAAGAAAAAAAGCTCATGAAGTTGTTTCTGATAGATTCAAAAAAATCTTTGAACGTTTAAATAAACAAGATCGCGACGATATGATGGATAACTTCTATAACTCTATTGCTGGAGTTTTAGATCCTCATACTGTTTACATGCCAGCGAAAAAGAAAGAAGAATTTGATATCGACATCACTGGTAAATTAGAAGGGATCGGAGCAGTTCTTCAAGAAGATGGCTCATATATTAAAATCGTTCAAATCGTTCCAGGTGGACCAGCTTGGAGAAGTAAAGAACTGGAAGTTGACGACGTTATTTTATCTGTTGCTCAAGGGGATAAAGAGCCTGTTGATTTAACAGATATGCGTGTTGATGATGCTGTTAGATACATTCGTGGGAAAAAGGGGACAGAAGTTCGTCTGACTGTAAAAAAAGCAGATGGAACAAGAAAAGTTGTTCCTTTAATGAGAGATGAAATTGAAGTGGCTGCTTCATTTGCTAAATCATCAGTTCTAACAATGAAAGGTTCAAACAATAGAATTGGTTATATTGAATTACCAAAATTCTATAGAGATTTTGAGAACTCAAGCATCAACTGTACTGATGATGTAAAAAGAGAACTTGAAAGACTAAAAGGTTATAAAGTTGATGGTGTTATTTTAGATTTAAGAAATAACGGAGGGGGAGCACTTGAAGATGCTCGCTTGATGTCAGGTTTATTTATTGAAAAGGGACCGATCGTTCAAGTTAAAAATCACTTAGGACAAATTGAAGTTCTAGAAGATACTGATCCATCAATTACTTATGATGGGCCATTAATCGTCATGACAAATAGATTCTCAGCTTCAGCTTCTGAAATTTTAGCGGGAGCAATGCAAGACTATAAACGTGCTGTGATCGTGGGTGGTGATTACTCTCACGGAAAAGGAACTGTTCAGGCCGTACTAGATTTAAATAGAGGCCCACTCGTTTCTTTATTAGGAAATACTTTAGGAGCGTTAAAGATTACAATCCAAAAGTTCTACCGTGTGACAGGAGCTTCAACTCAGTATAAAGGGATCACGCCAGACATTATCCTTCCAGATATTGCAAGCTATACAGACTCAAGAGAGCAAGATTTAGATTATTCATTACCATGGGATCAAATTTCAGCTCGTACATTTAAGAAGTGGAGCAAGTTTACTTACAATGTTCCAGAGCTTAAAAAGAAGAGTGAAGCACGTGTAGCGAAGGATGATAATATCCAACAAATCAACAGAAACCTGGATTACTTAAATAAGAAAAAGAAAGAAACAGTGGTGTCTTTAAATCTGACAAAAGTAAAAGCAGAAGATATTGAAAACAAAAAAATGGCAGAAAAGTTGAAACTTGATAAAGAAAACATGAATCTAAATGTAACAGATTTTGAAGATTCATTAAAAGCTCATGAGAAGATTAAAGAAGCTGATAAGAAAAAATGGGAAAGCGACTTTACTCAAAGAAAAGAAGAGTGGGTTTCTAGCTTAAGAAAAGACTCTGTTTTAAGTGAGACTGTTAATATTGCTAATGACATCGTTAACTCATTAAAGAAATAGAAAAGACCAATGATTGATAATACTGATTTAGAGAAAATTTTAGAAAAACTAGAGTATATTGAAGAACAAAATGAAGCCTTGGCCGTTAAACTCCTAAAGGAGTTTAACGATGCTTCTAAAGAATATACTCATATGTTGCGAAATACGGATGAAAGCTTAAGTAATGATGAATGGAAAGTTGCTTGCGATAAGGCCCGTAAGAAACTTGAAAAGGTAATGGCCGCTATTTACGATTTTTAAAAAAATGTATGGATAATAAAAATACTAAAAAAATAGTTAAGCTAAATCCTGAATCTCGTAAACCCAATCCATCTAAACCAGCTTCAACCGCCATGCCGGAACTTGATTCTATTGAAGATCGCTTTCAAGCGCTGGGAACTTCGAATGAAAAATTAGAGCTTGAAGCCAATGAAAATAGCAAGCGTGGTGAGTCTTATTATAAGCAGGCCATGGAAGCTCAAAAAAATAATTTAGAAGATGTCATTCATCCCCCGGAACATCAACAAAGATTAATGGCAAATTTAATAGACTGTTCTTTAGTGGGAGCTCTTTTTATTTGTTTTAATATGTTTGTTGCCGAAAAAATGGATTTGATAGCTCGCTTTAACCACAACCCTCGTCAAATGTATCTGGCCATCTTTTTTGCAGCCGTGTTTCTGGTGTGTTTTTTACCAGCTGTATTTATGAAGACAACGATTGGTAAAAAGATTTTTAAGATAAAAATTCGCGGGAAAAAATACTATAATCCCAATCCTTTCCAAATCTTTTTAAGAGAAGCGCTTTTTAAGCCTATAAGCATCGTAGGGATTTTTGGTATCTACATTTTTTTCACAGAAAAAGAATCTAGTGGATTACACTCACTATGGAGTGCAACCACTTTAACTCTGGATTAATCTACGATTAATTTTTGAATGAAATCAGATTGCGAAGAGACGCTTTCAAGAGCAGTTTCTTTAGAGATAAAACCATTTTGATATAGATACATAATATGCTGATCAAATGTTTGACCACCATTCGTTGATTTTCCCTGTCCTTGAGAAATGATCACTGGAATACGGCTTAAATCTTCTTTTCCTAGGATACATTCTTTAATCCCAGGAGTCATGACCATAATTTCTTGAGCGACGACTATGCGGCCATCAACTCCTTTTAACATTCTTTGGCAAATAACGGCCTGAAGATTCTCTGCTAATCTCTTTCTCACTTCTGCTTGCTCATGGGCCGGAAAAAGAGAGATGATTCTTCCGATAGTTGTTACAACATTTGTCGTATGTAGAGTAGAGAGTACCAAGTGACCTGTTTCGGCCGCTTTAAGAGCAATATCAGCTGTAATTTGATCTCTCATCTCACCAATTGAAATAACGTCAGGGTCTTGGCGAAGCGCTGATCTAAGGCCTGTACTATAGCTCTCAGTATCAGTGCCTACTTCCCTTTGAGAAACGCGAGACATTTTTTGGTCGTGCATATACTCAATAGGATCTTCAATTGTGATGATGTGAGTTGGTTTACTAGAATTAATATGATCGATCATACTCGCAAGAGTTGTCGATTTTCCGGAACCGGTAGCTCCAGTGACTAAAACCAATCCTCGCTCACTTGTAGCAACACGGGCCACAACTTTTGGCTGATCGAGCTCTTTTAATGTTGGAACTTTTGAATTGATGATTCTTAGAACAATTCCAATTGAGCCAAAATAATGAAAAAGGTTGTAGCGCAGACGACAAAGATCTGGAATTTGGAAAGCTCCATCAACTTCTATTTTTTTGTGAACAAAATTTAATTTTTCTTCGTCATGAATCAGAATTTTTACGATGTCAGAAACATCTTGTGCTGTAAAAACTTTAGTTTGCACAGGTACGAGATCACCCTTAATTCTCAGACAAGGAACTTCATCGGTTCTAATATGAATGTCTGATGCTTTGTTTTCTGCCGCAACTTTGATCAACGCGGCCAGGTTTTTTAAAGAAAATGCCATCTGAACGTCCTATTCATTTTCAAGCTATAACTTATGGTTTATTATGAAGGGAATATGAAAATAAATAAAGTTCTAATTATTCGCTTTTCCAGCTTTGGTGACATTGTTCAGTGTACATCGGTAATTGATTTAATTCGTCAACATTCTCCTGAAGCTCAAGTCGACTGGGTGACTCGCAGTGAATTTGTGAATTTAGTAAAACTTAATCACAACATCAATCAAGTGTGGGGATTTGATCGCAAGCTTGGTTTGATGGGGCTTATTAAATTTGCTCTAGAACTTAAAAAACAAAAATACACGCATGTTTATGATGCTCACAACAATGTGCGCTCATCTATTCTTAAACTATTTTTATATAATCCTTTTGTACAAAAACCTCATTGGATTACCAGATCAAAAAATAGACTTAAACGCCTCTTACTTTTTACTTTTAGAATTAATCTTTTAGATAAACCATTTAGAAGTATGAAGTCTTTTCGCGATCCTCTTCTAGCATGGGGATTAGTGCCTGACGGGGCCAATAAGGTCGTGACATGGGATTATCCGGCAGAGACTCTACAAAAGACCAAAGCTTATGTAGAAAAGACAAAAATCGTGCTAGTGCCTTCAGCTGCTTGGGAAATGAAAAGATGGCCAGTAGAGCACTTTCAAAAACTTATTCAAATCATGCCAGAGCATGAGTTTATTATTCTAGGTGGAAAAGAAGATACGTTTTGTGAAGACATCAAAGCGGTTGCTCCAACAAGAGTAGAAAACTTAGCAGGAAAACTATCTTTAGTAGAAAGCTGCGCACTTGTTTCACAATCAAGAATTGTCATTTCAGCTGATACGGGTCTTTTACACGTTGCTGATGTCATGGGAATTAGTGGACTGTCTTTAATGGGACCTACGGCCTTTGGATTTACGACTGGAAAGCAGATTAAAACGATGGAAGTGGATTTAGTTTGTCGTCCTTGTACGAAAGATGGCCGTGGAAAATGCTCACAAGATATTTATAAAAAGTGTCTTGTAAACATTACTCCCGACCATGTAAAAAGTGAGATACTTAAGCTTCTTGGTGAATAATCTTTCTCATCTGCCACAATAAATTACTGATGTAAGGTCTTCTGGTTTCTTTTGTGGCCACCATAATTAATTTAGTGATCTTTAAGCTATTTGGATTTGAATAAAGTAAAATCAAAAGCTCTTGAATGTAATTCGTGCTTAGAGTGATGTAGTTATCTGTCCCTACACCCAAGGCCACGCCTTTTTTCTCCCACCAAGAAAAGGGATGATCTTTATAATCAGGGAAAGCTCCCGTTAACTTTAAATTAGAAGAGGGTAGTGCTACCAGTGAAACTTTTTTATTAATCATGCGATTAAGAACATCATGCTGATAATGTTCAATCTCACTTGCCGTGTGAAACTTTTGTTTTAAAAATTTAACGATCTCCGCTTCATTAAGAGGAATTCCGTTAATCAGTTTATCTCTGATATCTTCATCGGCCCAATTCATATCCATAATTTCTGCGTACTCAAAACTCTTTGGATTAAGCGGCGTTTTTGCTTGGTTTAAGTCCGAAATTCTTTGGTAGAGACGGTGAAAATAGTAATTAGGATTAATTCCTAAACTTAGTCCATGTTCTAGTGTATCGATATGCCAGATGTTTAAAGCATTATCGACGGCCTGAATTCCTAGACGAAGAATTTTCCAAGTTTCCCCATGATGGGATCTTATTTTAAATCCTTGGTATTGAAGTCTTCTTAAACCACCACGCATTTCATTGTAATGATTTTTTCTATAGTGTTCTTTTTCATCACCAACTGTATCAATCTCACAAAGCACTTCTCTTAAGAAAGGATATTTCTCTAGGAGAGTGATAATACTATCAACTTGATAATCAAAGTGTGCTTTTTTAGATTTAAAATTTACATCGTCAAAAAAAGTCGATTCTTTTCTAAAAGAAGGAGAGAGAATAAAACTAAAAAATGGTTTTTCTTTTTGAAATTTTTTAAATCCTTCATATAAGCCAAGAACGACATCATCTTCAGTTAAAGACTCTAGACCTGGGATTTGTTCATCACTCATTCCTGTGCTTCTTGAGAGTGTGAATTTTAATCTGATTTTTCCCACGTTGTAGTTGTGATAAAGCTCGCTGGCCATATGGTAAGCGGCATCGACGTGATCTTCTTTGCTCGTAAGAACTAGCTTTGTAAGATAGAGAATTTTTAAATAGGTTTTAAATTGTTCGCCTTCTTTTAAACGAATCAATTTGTTCACATCTTCTTTTGAATTGATTGGAAAGGCATCGTCTCCATAAACTTCTTTAATCTTTGTTTCATAAAGAGCTTTGTCTTTTCCTTCTAATAGTTTTTTAAGGCGAGGATAAATGAAATCAGCACTTAAAGACCCTGTTAAATGAATGTGTTCTTCATGATAAGGAAGAGGAAAGGCCTTGAAGAATTCAAAAAAAGCTTGAGAAAAGGGATGTTTTAAAAGTGTCGAAATATCAACTTCGTTAGTATGAAAACTACTTAAAAGTTTGCGAAACTCGTTGAGTGTTTTTGAAACATAGGGATTGTTTTTAACCTGAGGATGATAACTCATCAACTCCAGGGTGTCGTTAATGGTAATTCCATTTGTTTCGCTGATCGTATCGATCAAGTATTTTTTTAATTCAGTTATGTTTTTATTATCGACGTCAAACATGTCTAATCCCATTTTGGTTATTTTTTTTGAGCATTTACAATATCGTAAGCTTCTTTGATTAAATTGAATTTTTTCTGAGCAAGCTTGGCCAGATATTCTGATTTAGTAGTAGTTAACATGCGATCGGGGTGAAAGAGAAGAGCTAGTTTTTTATAGCTCTGTTTTATTTCTTGCTCTGTAGAATTTTCATCGCAACCAAGAATATTGAGCGCAGCTTCTAAATCATGCTTGTTTTTTAACGGCGATAAAGGAGCGATGATCTCAGCTTCTTTGAGATAAAGAGAGAGTTCTTCGTTAAAATGATTGATGTCACTGGCCCAAAGGTTAGATTCTTTTTGCAGGATGCGCTCGATTGCCCCTTGCAGTGTATCTTGAGAGATTTGGTTTAGTATCGGAGTTGAAACAAACTTTTTGTCGTCTTTTAAGGGAGCTTTTAACTTTAAGTTCTCCAGTATTTTTAATTGAAAGGCCAGTTGGAAAACAGAGTTTTTCATCTGGCAACGCTTGGCTATTTTATCCGTTAGATCAAAGCTTTTTTCCTTATTTTCCTCAATCATAATATGAAAAATTAAAGTGCAGCTTAAATAGTTCACTAATGCTTTTTTATTCTCAATATTCTTCTCTTGAAGATACTGCAGATAATTTTTTGATTTAATTAAATGAAAAAAAGAACTCACCTTTGTATCACTTAGCGTATAGCCAAATGCTTTGGTAATAAGCGCTTTTGTTTCTTTGTGAAGCTCTCCCTCACCCCATGAAAGACTGCGATAAATTTCGGCAACTTTTCCATTTGCTGGAGTGTTTGCTGATTTCTCATCACCAACATAAAGTTCATTGGGAATAAGATTACTGTCTTTAATAAGATACTGAGATTTGAGTTTCTCTTTTTCTCTTTTAATCATCACATCAATGTCATTAGGATCTTGAGTCGGTCCAAAAATGCTTTCTTTAATTGAGGTGAAAAGATAAGGCAGAAACTTATAGGCCACAATGATTAGTGCCAAGGCCCATAAAGCTTTGTAGAGAATTTCTTTATCTAACATAATATTAATAGTATGATCTATTTTAAGATTTTATGAAATGATTTCTCAAAGGAAATTTCGAATGTTTAAGTGGTCAATTGAAGAACTAACTCTCCCTTTAAAGTTTGCGTGGAATATCTCACGAAATAGCTCAACCTTTAAGAACAATTTCATTGTCACTGTGAAGAACGGAAACATCGAAGGAAGAGGAGAAGTGGCCTTTAATGTTCGCTACAATGAATCTCGTGAGCAAGTCTTAGAGAAATTCGAAGAATTTACTCAAAACGTTCCAAATGAATTAACGGGAATCGAAAATCTTGTCGCAGTTTTAGAGTCAATGGATTTACCTCAATCTCTAAAGTTTGGAATTGAATCAAGCTTTATGCATTATATTTCAAATCTTTCAGGAAAAACGGTTCCTCAATTATTAGGAACGACAACTGTTAATAGTGCGCCTACGTCGTTTTCAATTCCGATTATGGAAAACGATAAATTATTAGCTTTTTACAAAGAGAATAATTTAGAAAGATTTAAATCAATCAAAGTAAAAGTAAATAAAGACAATGCTTATAGCTTTGTGAAAGACATTTTAGATTTAACTCATGTTCCTTTAAGAATTGATGCTAACGAGTCTTTTGAAACAGCAAAAGAGGTGATGCATTTTATTGAGCAGATGGATAAACTCAATGCCTTAAAAAGAATTGAATTTCTAGAGCAACCACTGCACGCTTCTAATCACACAGAAGCTTTAGAATTAAAAAAACATTCACCACTGATTTTAATTGCTGATGAATCAGTAACTAAAGAATCTATTACTGAATACCACGCTGAAAGATTTCATGGAATTAACATGAAATTAATGAAGGCCGGTGGTTATGTGAAAGGTCTAAAGCAATTAAGACAAGCAAAGATACTGGGATTAAAGACGATGATCGGCTGTATGGTAGAGACGAGTCTGGGAATTTCAAGCGCACTCCACCTGGCCGGCGGAGTAGACTATTTGGATTTGGATGGATTTTTACTTTTAAAAGAAGATCCGTTTCAATTAGTGTCTGAAGAGAATGGAAAAGTTTTTTTCGCCTATCTTCAATAATTTCTTTCAATAATTTTTAGAAATACATTCTTAAATCAATATCAATTCGGTCATAACCATTCAGGTTCTTGGCCGAAAGAAGTCTTTGAGCTGAAACACCCACATCAAAAGGAATTGCAAAAGAACCTTTTTTAAACAGGTTGATTGTTGAAAAGTTCGCCGCTACTTTTAACCAGTGATTGCTGTTTGCTGAATAAGCTCCTAGTGCTTCTAACATTTTTTGATTAGCAGCTCCTGTATAAGTCGCTTTTCCAGTATTTCCGAAAATATATGAAGCCTGAAGTGATAACCATTCATAAGTGTTATGAGTTAAGCTTGCTGTAATATCAATTTTATTTCCTAGCTTTTCTGTTAAAGTTCCCTTTGTATCAGAAAGAGGAAGATCAGCATCATCATAAAGACGGAATTCTTTTTTCGAAGCAAATTGATAAGTGTAACGTGTTTTTAAATCAAATTGTAACTCTGGTCCATACACATCAAATCCACCATTTAATTCTACGAACGTATCTAATTGACCATCACCAGTGGCAACGTCTTGAAGAGAGTCAGCATCATCAGCATCACCAGTTGGAAGAACTAATCCACCAGTGATTGCCAGACCTCTGTCACTAAAATCAGTTAATTTATAGATTGCTCCCACTTCAGCATCACCAAGTGCGCTCTTTTCCCATTTTCCAATTGGCTTGTAGTTGTAATAGTTCACGACTACTGATTGTAAAAGACCAATTCCGGCATTTGGAAGTTGCATTGTTAAGTCTTGGATTGCCTTAGAAAGCGCCGAGTTTGTCGGCTTATTTCCAATCGTATTTTGCACGTTGCGAATTGTAGAGTTTTTCGTCTGATTGATTCTGATATCTGTTTTAATGTGATAAAAAGGAAGTGATCCATAAACAGTCAGACGATCAGTAATTCCATGGCCATAACCTAGACCTTGAGCATTTAAATTAGCATCAATATCAGCAGCATATTCACCAAGTGAGAACTCATTATAAGATTGTGGTGAAAGGTTTTTTAATTCATCAAAATAACTCTTAATAACAGAACTTAGTTCCTCTAATTTAGAAGATGAGAATTCTTGTTTTAGATTAAGCGACTCTTTTTCACCTCTAGAGTTAAATTTCGTCCCCATATTCATGGCCATTACTTGCTTAAACACCAGAGTGTTAACTCCTTTAGGCAAAGTGTCGTAAGAAGCTGCCTTAAGGGTAGAGCTTAATCCAATAACAGATAGTAATGTTAAAAGTGTTGTTGTTTTCATATAGACCTAGCTTAATGGATGTCTAAATTTTAGTGTGTAGAAATTGGGGGGTACGTATTTATTTCAAACCAGGCCATAAAAAATTTTGACATGTTAAAATTCTCTTATGAAAACAACACAAAAATACTTCGCCATACTGATGATGTTATTAACTCTATTATCTTGTCAAAAAGAGGAGCTGACTCCTTTAGTGGAGCCGGTAACGATTAACGAACTCATTGATAATAAGCCTATCCAGTTTAGCTTTAATGCTACTCAGACGGATATAGAGGAGTTTGGGGGGGATTTTTCAAAGTTTCCCTTGATTGGAAAGCTCTTTCAGGGACTTGCCCTGGTTTTGGTTGATACGGCCCTAATGACAACAAAGGGTTATGAGATCAAGATCGATCCTATTGAAATCGACCTTTCGGCCATCGAGGGGACAGACCTGAGTTCTCTGGAATGGGTTAAAGTAGATGCGATTAAAATCTTTATTGACCAGGCCAAAAAGAAGGATAACCTTAAATTTTTAAAGCAGCTAGCAATCTATGCAGATGTTCGTAATGACTTTGAGGGGATTCAAAGAAATGAGCAGGGATTAGTGAAGCTGGTGTCTTTTGAATCTAAAAAAAGTGCTTTAGAGTGTGATGGACAATGTTTATTTATGACGGTTGAAGATATCAACTGGAAAAGCCTGATTCAAAACAATACGAGATTAGATATCAGACCTGTGATATTGATTAATTCGGTTCCAAAGAGTACTATGAAGCTTGCTGTTGACGTAGACTTTAGTGTTAAGGTGGAACTGGGCTTTTAATCCTTCCACGAGATTTAGGGCAAGGATGAAATGAAAATTGGTTTTGATGCTAAGAGGGCCACTCAAAATTTTAGAGGTCTGGGAAATTATTCACGAGGAATTATTGATGGTCTGATGGAATTCTCCAATCACGATCTCTTTTTATATACACCACAATTTAAAGATCAAAGGGCCATTGACTGGGTTAAAGAGCATGAGGGATCACGCTTTAAGGTCGTTAAGCCTGAAGGAAAATTATTTAATACTCTTCCTTCTTTATGGAGATCTCGCGGTGTTTCTAGCAATATTCTAAACGACAAATTAGATATATATCATGGACTTTCTCATGAGATTCCTTATGGATTAAAAGGAAAACCAGTTAATACAGTGGTAACTGTTCATGATTTGATTTTCATGCGCTACCCAGAGTTTTTCCCTTTAATTGATCGTCTGTCTTATAAAAGAAAATTCACTTATGCTGTAAAAAACGCTGATTTAGTTATCGCGATTTGTGAGCAAACTAAACGCGATATTATCGAGCTCTTGGGTGGAGATCACAAAAAAATAATCGTGCACTATCAAAGTGCTGATCCTCATTTTTATCATCAAAGACCTTTTGAGATGATTAAAAACTTGATGAAAAAATATGGTTTTGCAAGACCATTTATGCTGATGGTTGGAGCTGTAGAAGAAAGGAAAAACCAATTGGGATTAATTGAAGCTTATTCTCAAATTGCCAATCAAGTAGAGCAGGACCTAGTGATTATAGGTCAAGGAAAGGACTATCTTCAAAGTTGTAAAAAATTAGTAGAAACTAAAAAACTTCAAAGGAGAGTTCACTTTTTATCTGGAATTTCTTTTGAAGAGTTACCGCTTTTTTATCAGGCCGCAGATCTTTTTTGTTTCCCTTCTTTTTTTGAAGGAATGGGAATTCCTATTATGGAAGCTCTTTTTTCAAAAACGCCAGTTTTAACGTCTTTAGGTTCATGTTTTCCGGAGAGTGCAGGGCCTGGCTCATTATTTATTGATCCAAAGAGCCCGAATGAAATTGCCAAAGGAATTGTCGGGGTTCTAGGAAGCGTAGAGAAACAAGAAGAGATGATCAAAACTGGTTTTGAATTCGCTCAACAGTTTCATATTAAGAATACGACTAAAAAATTATTAGATATCTATAACGGCTTTAATTAATTTTTTTTCGGCAAGATAACCGTAAATGTCGTTCCTTGATTTTCAGGGGACGACAC
>JACCDZ011678054.1_pt1 | contig 15712 bp, 9 predicted proteins | sample 7449551 | NCBI WGS metagenome assembly JACCDZ01 (sample SAMN15323452, study PRJNA562643) | freshwater metagenome | isolation source: river surface water | place: USA:Blue River Watershed | collected 2017-08-18 | reverse complement strand
GTTTTAGCATGCATGTGTTGAGAAATAAAAAAAAACGGTATAAAAAACAGAAAGCAGTTCGTGGAGAACTGCTTTCTGAAACCTAACCTAACCACTATTCACTGAAAAAGATGATAAATCTTGTATTCTTTTACCAACACTACAAAGATAAATCAGGATTCAATCCTTTGAAAGTCAAAAAAAAGCAATAAACTCCTATTCTTACAATTACATCGTTAGTTGAAAAGTAGCTGACGAATATTTACCTTGGTAAAGACTTTACTCAACGGCAAAAAAAAACGATTAGTAGAAAAACAACAAAATCATTTTCTTGGAATCCTAAAAAGAGAAAAACAAACCAAATAGACTGAATATCAGCTATATTTAACGAATTTTAAGAAAATAAAGCGATTCTATAACGCTTTTTGTTGCGTGGATAATCGAGGGATTCATTTCTCAAAGCGGCGATGTATCGTGTTCGATTCACGATTTCCCAATCCAACATTTTAATCACAGCCTTTTGATAAAAAGAAACAAGTGCATATTCATTGACAAGCCGATTTACTTGGCAAAGCAAACTTTTTTTTGTAAACTTGTTATTCAGAATCAACGAGTAACAACATGAAAAAAAATAAACTTCTATTTTGGTCATTTGTTTTGTCATTTTTCGTGCAATTCATATCGTTTGGTCAAACCTTGAATTTAACCGGTTCACCACAATATGTAACCATTGGTGATATAGACATCACCGGAAATCAGATCACAATTGAAGCATTGGTGAAATTTACGGGTGGAGTCAACATCGTTTCAAAACACACAAATCCGGCAAATGTGAATTACTTGATGCGCATCGGAACATTTGAAATTACGACTTCTCAGCAATTCTATTTGATGTCGAATCCGTACGCAAGTTCGATGCAACCCAACACTTGGTACCATGTGGCGGGAACGTACGACGGAAGTTTTGTTCGCTACTTTGTGAACGGATGTTTAATCATTGAACAACCGGCAACTGGTACAATTGTGACCAATAATTTGCTTACTGCAATTGGAAATCAAGCGGATTGTGCGTGCGAACAATTCAACGGCGAAATCGATGAATTACGTATTTGGAACGTCGCTCGATCACAAGCCGATCTCGCTGCAAACATGTTTAATCTAGCCAATCCAACGACACAGCCTGGCTTGTTGGCCTACTACAAATTTGATGGCAACCTTACCAACGCGCAAGGAAATGCAACCTACAATGGAACGTGGATTGGCACTCCTGCGTATGGCACACAACCCAACGCGACTGTCATTGCACCATTGGCAATTCAATCGGTAACGACAGCCGCTGTTTCGTGTTTCGGCCTTTCCGATGGCGAAATCGCAGTTACTGCAAGTGGAACGAACTTAAGTTATTCGTTGGATGGAACCAACTGGCAATCGTCAAACCAATTCTTGAATTTAACGGCTGCAAATTACACGGTCTACGTACGTTCGCAAGAAGGTTGCGTGTTGACAGCAACCAACACTTCGATCACTCAACCGACGCAGCTTAGCGTGCAAACGACGCCTTCGCCATTGACGTCCTGCATTGCTGCAAACGGAAGTGTTACCGCCAATGTCACTGGTGGAACGCCAGGCTACACCTACAACTGGACACCCAACCTGGGTTCAGGTGCAACGATTTCCAACCTTACTGCAGGGAGTTATGCACTGCAAGTAACCGATCAAAACGGATGTCAAGCAACGTCAACCGCAATCGTAACAGCCAACAATACTCCGCAATTGACAGTCGCATCGAGTTCAAATGTCACGTGTTCGGGACTAAACAACGGAAGTGCTACACTTCAAACGACTGGAGGAACGGCGCCGTACACATACAATTGGGTGCCAGCAAGTATTGGCAACACCAACAATCCAACGAATTTGTCACCGGGGAATTACACCGCAACGGTAACGGATGCGGGCAGTTGTACTTCGACGGTGAGTTTCAGTATTACAGCACCAAGTCCACTCGTGATTACTGAAACAATCACTACGCCGCCGTGTGGTTCCTCAACAGGCGCAATAGCACTCGCTGTTGCGGGAGGAAGTGGCAACTACAATTACACATGGAATCCGCCAACACTTTCAGGAAACACCGCTACAAATCTTTCCGGAGGCAATTACTCGGTGACAGTTACCGATGGAAACGGCTGCTTTGTAACCGAGAATTATGCAATTACACCCAGCGGAAATTTGGGGTTAGCTGTTTCACCAACGAGCTTTTCATTCAATGTTGGAGATACGTTTTCACTTGCCGCTTCGACGGTAGTGACCAACGGCGTCGTGATTTCATGGGCACCCAACCAAACTTTATCGTGTGACGACTGCAACACGCCCCTCGCCTATCCAACTTCGGATCAAACGTATGTTGTATACGCAACAAGTCCAGACGGATGTGTTGATTCAATTGTTGTGCAAGCGTCGGTAATTATACCTTGTACGGAAATTTTTGTTCCGACTATTTTTTCGCCAAACGGCGATGGAAACAACGATGTAATTGGTGTCTTTGGAAATTGTATTCAGGAACTTGACTTTATAATTTTCAATCGTTGGGGGCAGGTTGTTTTTCAAACGACTACCCAAGGCGAAACTTGGGACGGCTATTTACAAGGGAAAATGGCGATTAACGATACGTATGTTTACCGACTGAGTATAGTCGATCCAACGGGTAAGAAGATCAATACAAGTGGGAATATCACATTGATTCGCTAACGCTAAAAAGCAGCTAAACACATTGCCTGCATACCTATCAGCAGGGCTTCTGAATCGATATCAAATTTTGGATGATGCACTCCAAACGTAATTCCTTTCTGTTCGTTGCGAACACCTAAACGAAAAAAGCAAACAGGTACACGTTGTGAGTAAAAGGCAAAATCTTCGGCTGTTAATCGGATTGGAAGTGCTTCGACGTGTTCTTTACCAAAAAAATCAATGGCTTTTTGTCTCAATTCCGAAGTGGTTGCTGGATCGTTTTCTAAAAATGGATATCCTTTGCTGACTTCTACATCCACAGAACCGCCAAACGAAGCAGCGATTAATTCGGCCTGCTTTTGAATCAATTCCAAGGCAGTGGCGCGCCAAGGCTCATCCATGGTGCGGAAAGTACCTTCCAACTTTACAGTGGATGGAATAACGTTGGTTGCTCCCAATCCTTCAAACACACCAAACGAAAGGACGCATGGAATTTTGGGGTCACAACTTCTACTTACAATTTGTTGTAGTGAAGTGACAAGGTGTGCACCAATCAAAATTGGGTCAACGCACTGATGTGGCATCGCTCCGTGTCCGCCTTTCCCGTGGATCGTCATGTAAATTTCGTCGCACGAAGCCATGTAAAGTCCTTCTCGAAACCCTACATTGCCAACTTCCATTTCTGGAAAAACGTGCAACCCAAACATGGATTTTACGGGTGGATTTTGGAGCACGCCCGCTTCGATCATCAACGATGCACCTCCCGGATTCTTCTCTTCTCCCGGTTGAAAAATCAACTTAACCGGAGCTGGAAGCTCGTTTCTCAAGGAATAAAGAATTTCTGCCGTTCCGAGCAAAATACTTGTATGCACATCGTGCCCACACGCATGCATGACACCCGGATTTTTCGATGCGTAATCTACTTCATTCTCCTCTTGAATCGGCAATGCATCTAGATCAGCACGTAAGCCAACACACGATTGATTTTCTGCGTGATGATCGCCACGTATGATCGCCACAACACCTGTTCCTGCGATTCCTTTTTCAAATTCAATACCGAGTACCGAAAGTTGTTGCGCAACGAAATCAGCAGTTTTAAATTCCTCGTACGAAAGTTCAGGATGCTGATGTAAATGAACACGGTATGCTTCGACCTTCGAAAAGAGAGCAGCTGCATGCTTTTTAATATTGACCTTCAGTGATTCGTTTAACATACCGCATCGAAGAAAAAGCGTAGCGCTTTATTTGTTTCCAATAACCAAAATAATACCCTCGAGTTTTTCTTCTCCGGCAGCTACTTCGTACTCGATTACCAAATTTTTCAAGCGATCCGCGTTCGGAACCTTTTTGCGGTAGGTCGCATTCAAATCCGATGAATTAAAAACGACATTCTTGCCTTGGATTGCTTTTTGTTCATACACCAACGTGCGACTATCTTCATCTGAAAAATCAAAAACGCGCAAATTAATAATTCCCGCGCACGCCTTTCCGCTCAATGCAAAATGGTATTCTGAATCCATCACCAAGTAGACTTCGACACTTTTCTTTTGTGTCTTCTTTTTGCGTGTAAAATAGGTCGTTCGGGAGCCTTCATAGCGCGCAGGTTTGATCAAGTCTTTACACTCTTTCTTGTAAAGCGCTAATTGTGCATCGAGATCTGATTTGGCGTCCGTTTTCACAAAACCGAAACTTACAACAGACAACAAAAAAATGGCAATGTATTTATAAATCTTCATCTCCTGCTAGTTTATTGATACAATATTCGTTCTTACTTTCACAACTTCTGTTAGCAACACTTTCAGCTCGTCTTGCGAGATCAAAACAGCTTTCAGATTTGGATTCTTGGGCTTGTTTTTAACGCTCTCAAATGCTTCGTAGGTTGTCAAAATTTTAGTCAATCCAGCAATAATTTCTTTCAATTCTGGGGTTGGATCTGGATACGATTCCAAGCCTCGAATCATGTTTTTCACAAGATACATCTGATCGGTCAAAACGCCGGTTACCTTTTCGTTTGGATACTTAATCGCATTTCCAACCCCAAGGTACATTCCTTCGATCCACGCTCCCGCAAATTGTACCGTTGCAATGTGACGCAATTCGTTGTCTTGCAAGTACATTTCCGATCTTTCCTGTAAATCGTAAATAAATCCTTCTAAATCTTCTCGCTTTTCCAAACTTTGGTCAAAACGATCCAACAGTGCCTGATCTTGAAATACAGAACCTAAACCCACCTCGTTGGCAAGTTCTTGAATGACTTTCAAATATTCACGTGCTTCTTGGTTTTTATCGTTGAGTGAACAATACGCTAAATCCGTCGAATAAATCCCCATGTTCAGCAATCGTTTGATTTTCAACTCATAGTTCTTACTGTTTTCTACCGGATTCGTTTTTCCTTTGGCATAAACCAATCCCGCGTTTTTAAATGACTTGGCAATCGATAAAAACGGAGGTAGCACAAAATCCTCGTCGGCAGACTCATACATAGAATCGATCTCAGTCACTTGTTGCGTTTTCAATTTCTCTGCTGGTTCGTTTTGATTACACGAAAACAACAATCCGATTCCGGAGATGACTGCTATTAGCTTACTAGTTTTCATTAACTTAAAATTAAATCTTAGGCATTAATAATTATTATTCATTCACAAGTGATTCGACTATTTAATCAAATATATTGCTTTTATTCCAAAGAAAAAACGAACTCGCCGAATATTTGGCTTTTTATTTTTTCCTCGTTTCAGGCACGCACAATGGTTGTTTTTAATTGCATATTTCTTTAAGTACTCTCCCTTTGGTAGTTGGCATCGAAAAACCCATCAACTCAGCGATTGTTGCACTGATGTCAATTAGTTCTCCTGGTGTTTGAACGATCGTGTCTCGTTTGAAATCGGGTCCAATGGCCAACAAACTAATTTTCCGACATCCGACACAGTTGTCGCCGTGATTCACAAACCCGTCTTTTCGTCCGTCCAAATGACGTCCATGATCGTTGGTAATAAACAGCGCTGTCCTGTCTTTCATCTCCGGATCGGATTGGATTGCCTGCCAAACCTGAAACGCAAATTCATCACTTTGCTGAATACTTTGCAAATATTCTTCCCACTCATTTTGATGCGCAGTAGCATCTACCGCCAAAAAATTGATCAACATCACCTTTGGTTTGTGGTAACTGATGACTTCCAACACCTTATTGAACGTTTGCAGATCGCCCACATAATCCGCACTATTCCCTTTCGATCCACAATACGTCGAAGGCATGTACGTATTCCACCACTTTTTGGATTTCGTATTGGCTAAAATTTCCAACTTTCCTTTACTCGAAACGAGCCAAGCGGTTGATTTATCGTTTCCTGTTTCCTTCAAATAGTATTGAAAAAACGAGGGATTTTTAGGCAACTCTTTCCCTGCATTGCTGATGCGCTGATAAACACCTGTCGTGATTGCCGTATGCCCTGCATTGGTGTAGGTTGGTCCGTTGTTCTTAAAATCGGCATAAAACACTCCTTCATGAATCAACTCCTTCCCCAAACGGGGTATGTATTTGCACGACTGATCGCCGTAAGTTTCCGTGTAACGCGGTCCGTCGATGACGAGCACAACCGCATACTTTGTTTTGTATGGAGACTTATCGGGTTGCTTGTCTGAGTTGCGAAACGTGCTACTCAAAAAAGTACTTGCAATTGCCACTAATAAAACTATGTATCGCTTCGTCATGCTACTGAATCTTTCGACAAAGTTACACATTTCTCAAAGCTTCGAATGCTTTCCAGAGAATAATCAAGTTACTTACGTTTGGCCAATCACGACGACGAAACTCCAATTCGAAGAAACATTCATTCGATTCACTTTTCCCAGCCGTGTTTTTTTTGTAAATTCGTAAAAACCGTTGATATGAAACATACGTGCATACTGCTGCTATCCACTTTCCTGTGGGCTACGAGCGCAAAATCCCAGAAACAAGCAAATTTTTGGTTCTTTGGAAACAAAGCCGGATTGGATTTCTCCAGCGGAAAACCAAGCGCACTTCTCAACTCTGAACTAACCACGGATGAAGGTTGTTCCGTGATCAGCGATGCACAAGGAAATCTACTTTTTTATACCGACGGAATTTCTGTTTGGAACAAAAACCATGAACTCATGGAAAACGGAACAAAACTACTCGGTGATCCTTCTTCCACGCAGTCAAGTGTCGCCATTGCACATCCCAAATCGAAATCGATCTTTTACTTGTTTACTGTGGCTGCAACCGCGGGTGATGCTGGAATTTCGTATTCCATAATCGACATTGCGCGAAATGGTGGAAAAGGCGCAGTACTCGATAGTTTGAAAAACACACGGTTGATGACACCTGTCACCGAAAAATTAACTTCCGTCATGCACCGCAACGGCAAAGATGTTTGGGTGATCACTCATGGTTGGAAAAACAATCAATTTCATGCGTTTTTGGTGACCGAAAAAGGCGTGCAAAACACTCCCATCACCACTTCCATTGGTTCGATTCATGACGGCACCACATTGAATACCCAAGGATACATGAAATTCAACCCCGATGGGAGTAATCTTGCGCTGGCGTTGGAAGAAACCGATGTGATCGAAATTTTTGATTTTGACAACGCAACCGGAATTGTTTCTGAACCAATATCGCTAACAACCAAGGCGAAAAGCTATGTGTATGGGATCGAATTTTCTCCTGATGGATCGAACATGTATTACTCCGCTGCAGGTACCGGCGAAATTTTTCAAGTCAACCTCCAAGCGGGAAGTCCCGAAAAAATCCAACGTTCAACGACCTTAGTTGGAAAAACTCCCAACGGCGAATGGATTGGTGCGTTGCAACTGGCAAACGACGGAAAAATCTACTTCCCCATTTACAAAACTTCGTACCTCGGGGTGATTGAAAAACCAGCCGAACTCGACACCAATTGCGCGTATCGAAACAATGCCGTGTCACTCGGTGAAAAAACCGCAACATTGGGACTGCCCACGTTTTTTCAAAGTTACTTCACGCAAGATTTGACCCAAAAAAGTGTTGCCTACTTTGACGTGAAACAAGTGCAAAAAGGGAAGACATTTATCCTCAAAAACATTCTTTTTAACTTTGGGAAATACAATTTGCTCCCAAGTTCGTTTGCTGAATTGGACAAGGTGGTGCTCGTGTTGCAACAAAATCCGTCCTATTCGATTCAAATCATGGGGCATACGGACAATATTGGCAACAAATCGTCGAATATTACGCTTTCGGAAAACCGAGCAAAGGCAGTTGAGTCTTACCTCATCAGCAAAAAAATAGCTCCTGAACGCATCTCTGTGAGTGGATTTGGAAGTGGCAAACCGATCGCAAACAACGAATCGGAAGCAGGGCGTGCCAAAAATCGACGCGTCGAATTCCGCTTGTTGTAAGCCTCAAATGCGCATGCGAATTCGCCATTCTTTCGGATACAAATTGTTGAAGCGATTACCAATGTGTTTGATCCAACCAAGCGGTTCGTGTTGAAAAGTCATGCAGTTGAAACCATGCTGTCCAGCGAGTGTAAAGGTATCTCCATGCAAATAGTGCAAAGCCTGTTCAACGTCTAATTCGATACGGGGTACCTCTTTACGCAATAGCGCGGGATTGAGCGCCAATGCTTCGTGTGGAATCAGCCCTTTTTTGGCCACTTCGCCCAATTCGGTGCCCATCTTGATCACACGCAGTTGATTTTGCAAATAAATTACTTCTTCGACCAAGTGCGCCGGAACCGCAAACGAGAACGTAGACCATTGCACTGCACGAGCTGTTTCTAGTTGCGCAAATTCAAGCAACGGTGTCACGTCTTTGACCTTACTAACGGAAGCTTTTTGATTCATTTTCAATTTCAACGATGAACGTTCACCTTTTTTTTGCAAAACGGCAATAAAAAATCCTTCGGTGTCCACCTGCGAAGGCAAAGCATACTTACCGATACCATTCCGCCCGTCGGAGAAAAACATCGTTTCAAGCGGAACAAGTTGGGCGTCCAATTCCGTTGCAAACCACAAGCAATTCTCTTCGTTTTCTTGGGCGTTGAAGGTGCACGTAGAATAGACTAAAAATCCGCCCGGCTGCAAGCTATCCCAAACATCCATAACGATTCGCTTTTGACGCGCTGCACATAAATCTACATTCGCTTGCGACCATTCATCTCGCGACGCGTGGTCTTTGCGAAACATTCCTTCACCGGAACACGGCGCATCCACCACGATCAAATCGAAAAACTGCGGCGTTCGCTGAAAATCTGCAGGATCGTTGTTGGTAACCACAGAATTTGTAACTCCCCACTTGGTCATGTTTTCTTTCAATACCTTGGAGCGAGCTTGAATCACTTCGTTGGAAACAAGCAAACCGGCATGCTTTAAAAAAGAAGCGATCAGTGTACTTTTTCCTCCTGGAGCCGCACACAAATCCAATACCATCGGATCAGCAGGCAACGGCAATTGTTTCAACACCGTTTCCAAAAACATCGAACCAGCTTCTTGCGGATAATAAGCTCCTGCATGAAAAAGCGGATCTTTGGTAAACAAGGGTCGCTCGGCTAGTTGAAACGCATGATCGCACCACGGCACTGCTGCTACAACTGGCAAATCAGCGACGGATTTCGTTGGATTTCGACGAATGGAAATCGGACTTGATGTTTCCAAGGCCGCGAGTAAATCGACACCCAAAAACGGATCGTTTGTAACTCTTTTGACGAATTCTGCTGGAAGCGACATCTTTACTTCGTGTTGGCTGGTGTTTCAAACACCGTGAATATTGAAACTAAAAAACAACTAAAACTCCATTCGAGCTTGTGCGCTCACACGCTGATCTGCGAAGATTTTTTCCTGAAACATAAAATAACCAGTCATCGCAATCATGGCGGCATTGTCGGTACAAAACTCAAATTTCGGAATAAAAACATTCCAACCTTGCTTCGCACCCACCTCTTGCAATTGCTTGCGCAAACCTGAATTGGCTGAGACGCCTCCCGCTATGGCGATTTCTTTGATGTTTAAATCCTGACTTGCTTTTTGCAATTTGACAAACAAAATATCCAAAATGGATTTCTGAACGGACGCACAAATATCGTGCAGCGCTGTTTCCATAAAAGTAGGATCCAATTTCGTTTGTTTCTGAAGAAAATACAAAATGGACGTTTTCAAGCCGCTGAAACTGAAATCGTAATTCGGCATGTTTGGCTTTGCAAATTCAAAACGGTTTTCATTTCCCAATTGAGCATATTTATCAATCAGCGGTCCGCCGGGATACGGCAAGCCAAGAATTTTTGCTGTTTTATCAAAGGCTTCGCCGGCCGCATCATCGATTGTGGAACCAATAATCTCCATTTTGAGCGGACTTTTTACCAACACAATTTGCGTATGTCCGCCAGAAACGGTCAGACACAGAAACGGAAACGTTGGTTTGGATTGATGATCTTGATCGATGAAGTGCGCCAATACGTGACCATGCATGTGATTGACATCGATCAACGGGATATTTTTGGCCATCGCAAAAGCTTTTGCAAACGAAGTCCCCACAACCAAGGAACCAAGAAGTCCGGGTCCTCGTGTAAAGGCGATTGCATCGATATCGTCGGCTGAAATTCCCGCCTGTTTGATCGCTGCATCGACCACAGGAATAATATGTTGCTGGTGCGCGCGTGAAGCCAATTCGGGAACGACTCCACCGTACTTTTCGTGCACTGCTTGACCCGCAATTACATTTGACAAAATGGTGCTGTTTTTGATAATTGCTGCGGATGTATCGTCGCAGGAAGACTCGATCCCCAAGATGATTGTATGATTGTTAGCCAATTTGCGTAAATTTGTATTCAGAATGTCAAAATTAATCAAAATTATAGGAAGAATAACCGGAGGAACCATCGAATGGATTCTGATTCTTTTTATCATTTTTGCATTTGCCATTCGAACGAGTACTTTTCAAACCTTAATCGCCCAGCAGGCAACGCGTTATTTATCAAAAGAACTCAAAACAACCTTCCGAATCGATCGGGTTTCCATTGTCTTTTTCGATCGTGTAGCACTTGATGGTGTGTTTGTATTGGATCGTGACAAAGACACACTTGCCTCGTTGGAATCGGTATTGGTGACACTCAAATCATTCAGTCCGTCTGCCAACCTGCTTGCGTTAAAAGAAGTGAATCTTCAGCGTGGCGTTGTCAAAATAAGTCGCAAAAAGTCAAACGGTGATTACAACTATTGGTTCATTCAAGATTATTTTGATACCGGAAAATCGACCAAAAAAAGCAAGCCCTTGGCCGTCACGCTCGCACACCTTCGATTGACGCGCATGACTGTGCATTACGACGATTACCGCAAAAGCTACTCCGCGTTTGGAATGGATTACGACCACTTGAAATTCAAGAATGTTTTTCTGTTTGCGGGAGGTTTTACATCCAAAAACGGAGAAATAACCGCATTCATTAAGCATTTGTCGTGTCGCGAAAAAGGTGGATTTGAATTGGACAAATTCTCGACCGCTGTGCGCATTTCTGACGAGGGATTGAAATTGAAAGAATTGCGAATTCAAACACCATTCTCCAAGTTGTATCTACCCAAAATGTATATGCTGTTGAATGAAATGGTCGATTTTGAGACCTTTGAAGACAGCGTCACGTTTGATGCGCGGATCGAAGAAAGTCAGGTTTCACTGAAAGACATTTCCTATTTCGGTACAGCCTTGGAAGGAATGAACCAAGTGGTAACAATCGAAGCCGATGTAACAAACAAGGTCAAAAATCTTAAAATTGCCAATTTAAAACTTGCTACAGGTAAAAAAAGTAAAATTCGTGGAACCATCAATCTTCCCGATTTCAGGGAATTTGACCAAGCTTTCTTTCAGGAAAAGCTAAACTACGTGTATGTTGACTTAGATGATTTGCAACAAATAAAACTGCCCAACGATGCAGAAGTTCGCTATGTTTCGCTCACTGATCAAGTGCAACGACTCGGATTCTTTGAAGCGACCGATCTAAAAATTGATGGATTTTACAGCCAATTTGTCGTTGAAGCAGAACGAATCAAAACGGATTTGGGCACCGTTCGAATCGACCACGGAATCATGTTTAGCGAAAACAAGAAAAACAATTCGTTCCTTTTCGAAGAGTCGCAAGCGAGTGAATACGATGTCAAAATCGACAGTTTTCAACTCGGTCCATTTTTGAACGAACCAATGATCGGAAGCGTGTTTGGCAAGGTGTTTATGAACGGCGAAATTTTCAGCAACGGAAATATCAATTTCAACAACATCGAAGGGGAAATTAGTCGCTTCGACTTCAACGACTACAGCTACCGAAACATCGTCCTTTCTGAGGCCAGTTTTACCGATCAAGTTTTTGCTGGAATCATCGATATCAAAGACGAAAACTTGGAAATGACCTACACGGGATTCATGGATTTCAACACGCAACAACAATTTGATTTTGACGTCGACATTCACCGTGCACAACTCAACAAATTGAATTGGATCGAATCCGACACGTTGATCACGCTAAGTACCGTGTTTACGACCAACCTGACAGGATCCAACATCAACAATTATTCGGGAGACATTTCATTGCAATCGCTCTTATACGAAGCTGGAAGCAAATCCTTCGACATTCCAACCATGGAAATGCGCATCGATCGGAGTGTGAGCAATGATCGATTGCAGATTCAGAGTAAAATAATGAATGCCGTTGTTGAGGGAAAAGTCGATTTCAACACAATTGCGACGCATTTCAACAACCAATTTAGCGTTGTTTTTCCAGCCCTTTTTCAGTACAAAAAAATCAAATCAAGTGCGCAGCAAAATCATTTCACCTACGGCATTCGCGTTCAAGAAATAAACGATTTTCTAGCAATCTTCGTTCCTGATTTAGAAGTAAGTTCGGGAACCACCTTCAACGGTTCGTACAACGGTTCGACGAATGAATTTTCCATGAACGTCACCTCGTCGTATACGCGCTACGCCAACATTTCAGCCAACAATTTTCAATTGAACCAACAATTTCAAGATTCCAGTTTGAATGTGAATTATCAACTTGCTCGTTTTTCGTTAAACGACACACTGTCGGTCAAAAACTTAACCTTTGCGACCACTGGTTCTAAAAACCTACTGCATTCCGATTTGAAATGGAATCCCGATTCACCCAACGAATCCAATTTTTCGTGGAATACAAACGTGCAAGGATTAAGCAGTTATGTATTCGACTTGCTTCCCTCCTATTTCAGTATCAATGAAAACCGCTGGAATATTGACAAACCTGCCCATATTTCTTTCCTCCCGAGAGACATTCACATCGATAGTTTGATGATGTACCGGGAAGATCAATTCATTTCAATCAACGGAGCCGTTTCAAGCGACACAACCGAAAAATTACTCGTTCGGGTAAAAGACTTGCAATTGTATGATTTCACCTCGTTGTTTAGCATTCCGAACGAATTCAACGGTGTTGTAAACGGAGATTTATCGCTGTCAAATCCATTTGATCAAATCAATTTCAACGGAATAGCGAACGTCAAGAATTTATACATCGACAAAAATGAAGTTGGAGATGTAAACCTCAGCGGCTATTGGGATCCAAAATACGAAAGCATCAATTTACAAGGCGACTTGTTCTACAAGAAGAACAAAACATTTAATTTTTCGGGTTACTACTACTTGTACCGCGACTACGACAACTTGAATTTTGGATTGGATTTCGATCAAACGAACATTCAATTCGCGAGTTCGTTTTTAGATCCCGATGTGGTAAGCAACATTCGCGGACTCCTGCAAGGGAAACTTGCAATTCGTGGAACACTCGATCAACCAAAATTGAACGGATCTGTAAATCTGTTGGGAGGAAATGCCAAAATTCAAATGTTTGGCGTCAATTTCGGATTAAATGGAAAAATCGACATCGACGAAGACATGATCAAGATTGACAACATGCCGATTATCGATGAAGAGGGAAATACGGGCGCGATGAACGGTACGATCATCCACAACAATTTTGAAAATTGGAATTTTGATCTGTTCTTCAACTTGGAGGAATACTACGATCCGATCTACCGCAATTTGGTAAAAGTAGACAACTTCTTGGTCATGAACACCGGCTATGAAGAAGGAAGCGTGTATTACGGAAAGGCATACGCCACTGGAAATGCCAACATTTCAGGGTATTCAGACAACCTCGAAATCATGGTCAACATGAAGACCGAACGCAACACCAACATCAATTTTCCGATGTATGAAAGCTCTGAGATTGACGACGACTTGAGCTTTGTGTGGGAATCCAAAAATATCCTGACGGGAAACACCGTTCAACCCGAAATTGACTTCACTGGTGTCGATTTAGATTTGAATTTCGATGTCACACCAGACGCAACCATCAAGTTGATTTTTGATGAACAGACGGGAGACGAAATCACCGCCAAAGGAAAAGGAAAAATCGGAATTAAACTCAACAACCTGAACGACTTGACAATGGACGGTACGTTTACCGTCACCGATGGAGACTACCGCTTTGTGTTGGGTGTACTAAACAAAAACTTTAAAATTCAAAACGGTGGTACAATCACGTGGAATGGTGGTGGCGCTGAAGAAGCCTTGCTTGATATCAAAACAAGCTACAATGTGGTCGCCAATGTGAATGAAATTGTGCAAGAATTGGAAAGTAAAAAATCGACAACATCCAACCAACAAGTGAATTGTAACCTGTTGTTGACAGGCTCACTCTCCGATCCGTTGATTTCCTTTGAAATTAAAGCTCCGAAAGCTTCAGAAAGTGCAAAAGCCGCGATTGATCGAATCAACAGCGACAAAGATGAATTGAATCGCCAGTTTTTCTCGCTACTCGTAGGAAATAAATTCCAACCAACGGTAGGTGCGCAAGCGGCTAGCTACGGATCAGGTGCTGCTTTGGATGCATTGACAGGTCAGATCAATACCTTACTCGGCGAGCTCTCAAAAGACGTCCGATTAAATGTCAACTTGCAAAACAACAGTACGTCGGGACAAACATCCGGGCAAATTGGATTTGTGACCAACGTGCTGAATGACAAGTTAACCATCAAAGGAAGTTTTGGTGTCGAAAACAATGTCGGAAACACCAACCAAAGTCAGTTGATTGGAGACTTAAATTTAGAATACACATTGGATGAAAATGGCAACTTCAAAGTCAGTATTTTCAACGAATCCAACGACTATACCGTAATTCAGGATAAAAACTTAGGTCAATTCACGCAAGGTGTTGGTTTGCAGTATCAAGAAGAATTTCAAAGCACCAAAGATTTCGTGTTGTTGCAAACTTTTTTGGATTTATTTCGCAAGAACAACCGCATATTGAATACCAAAAAAAGAAGTCAAAAACCGGTTCCACCCGTGGCCGTTCAGAAAGCAGCTGTTCTCAACGAAGAGTAGCAATTGAATTGCAAAGAATCGTTTCAAAAACGTGGAATACGCTTTGAGATTTGAACATTATCATTACTTTTGGGAACCCCATCAAGATATAATTGAAAGCGCATGAAAAAAGTATTAGTAGCAAACCGAGGTGAAATTGCACGAAGAGTAATTCGAACCTTGAAAAAGATGAACATTGCGAGCGTTGCCGTTTATTCAGATTCAGACGCGAATGCACCCCATGTTTTAGAAGCCGACGAAGCGGTTTACTTGGGGAAATCTCCGTCTTCTGAAAGTTATTTACGCCAAGATGCTATTTTGGACTATTGCAAGCAACTCGGTGTTGATGGAATTCATCCTGGCTACGGATTTTTATCTGAAAATGCTGGCTTTGCTGAAAAAGTAAAAGCTGCTGGAATCACATTTATCGGTCCATCCGCACACGCCATGAATCTAATGGGTGACAAACTTTCTGCCAAGCAAGCCGTTGCTGCTTACAATGTACCGCTGGTTCCGGGGATTGATCGTGCAGTGACCGATCCAGAAGAAGCAATTCAAATCGCGAAGCAAGTAGGGCTACCCGTATTGATCAAAGCATCTGCTGGTGGTGGTGGAAAAGGAATGCGCTTGGTT
>JACCDZ010017845.1_pt1 | contig 15719 bp, 20 predicted proteins | sample 7449551 | NCBI WGS metagenome assembly JACCDZ01 (sample SAMN15323452, study PRJNA562643) | freshwater metagenome | isolation source: river surface water | place: USA:Blue River Watershed | collected 2017-08-18 | reverse complement strand
TTTCGGCCAGGCTGGCCGCACCAGCGGCTTTGGCCGCATCTTGCACCGACTTGGCGTCGAATGCGGCTTTGTTGAACGCGGCATGTGCGAACTGGGGGAAGCCAGCCGTGGCCAGAAGGCCTGCCACCACAGCGCTTTGCTTGAGTGTCTCGCGACGGGTTTGCATCTGATATCTCCTTGAAGTTGAATGATGCTATTGAAACAGGTTCGGCAGTACAACGGGAATTTCCCGCATTACTTGCTGGCCCCCTTGGAAATCCATTCGGCAATTTTCTTCGCATCTGCTTCGGGTAGCGTCTGCGGCGGCATGGGGATCGGACCCCACACACCAGAACCACCTGCCTTGATTTTGCCAGCCAAGTAATCCACCTTGCCTGTGTGTTTTTTGGCGACTTCATTGAAGCCAGGCCCCACCACTTTCTTATCCACACCATGACAGGCAGTACAGCTGTACTTGTTGAGCAACGCAATGGCTGCTTTGCCATCGGCATTTTCTGGCTTGGCAGGTGCCGCAACAGCAGGTGCAACCGCGACAGGCATACCGGCCTTGGCTTCTGGCCTGGTCGTGTCCACACCATGCTGCTGTCCCACCAATCGGTTCTGTTCAGCCAGATTGCCGTGCGCATTGCGTGCAAAGTCTGGCAAGAAAGACGCCAATTTGGGTTCGGGTGTGCAGTCTTTCATGCACAGCTTGTTGTCCGTATCGGGCTTCTTGACACCACCGAACTCGTTGCCTGGCCACATGGCGTGTTTCGTGGTCATGCCATTGCGGTTGGGCATGCGGTTTTGCACTTCAGCCATGTTTTTGTCCGACAACACAAAGTCGTCAGGCACCACATTGGCCAAGTTCAACAAGAATGCCGTCACCGAATACACCTCCTCTGTCGTCAAAGACTTGGGACTTGTCCAAGGCATGGCACGGTTGATGTAATCCCACAAGGTCGAAACCGTGGCCACCTTCATGATGGTGGTACGCCCGGGATAGTCCGAACGGTTCAAGTTGGCCACACGGCCTGTCTTGATGTCTTCTGCAGTGGTACCACCAATCAGCGGACTGAACACTTCTCCGGACTCGCCGAACACACCGTGGCAGTGGGCACATTTGCTTTCCCAGACGTCCTGACCTTTGGCCACAGAACCCGAACCTGCGGGCAAGCCGTTGAAGTCCGGGCGAACATCGATGTCCCACTTGGCCACTTCTTTGGGAGTGGCAACACGCCCCACACCTGGATATTTGGGCGACTGCGCTGCAGCCAGACCCGCCGCAGCCAGCAAGGCGGCCATCAAAACGGCATTACGAAACCTGGACATTTTTCACCTCACCGTTTTCTTGAACCAACCACGACTGGATGGCGTTGTTGTGATAAATCGAGCGTGTGCCGCGGACACCACGCAGTTGTTGGTAGGTCGGCTGCACATGGCCTGTTTCATCCGTTGCGCGACTTTGGATAATGGCGGGCTTGCCGTCCCACACCCAGTCAAGGTTGAAGCGCGTCAAGGCTTTGGAGAGCACGGGCGTCTCCAGACGTGCCTGACGCCAGTTGCGACCACCGTCAGTAGACACGTCCACGCGCTGGATCTTGCCTTTGCCCGACCAGGCCAAGCCTGTGATGTTGTAAAAACCTTTGTCCAACAGCACTTGGCCGCCCGATGGCGTCGTGACCACGCTCTTGACTTCCTGGATGTTGGTGTATTGACGGTGCAAGCCCCCGGGCTGCAAATCAATGTAGTGAACGGCTTCGTCTTTGGTTGCATAGGGCTTGTCACCCACCTCGATGCGGCGCAAGTACTTGACCCAGCTCACACCCTGCACACCCGGCACCACCAGACGCAGTGGGTAGCCGTTTTCCGGGCGCAGCATTTCGCCGTTCTGGCCATAAGCGACCAGCACTTCACCCGAAGTGATCAGGCTCATCGGAATGGTGCGCGTCATCGACGAGCCATCACCCCCTTCAGCCAACACGAACTTGCCGTTTTTCAGGTCTGCACCGGCCAGCTCCAGCAAGGTGATCAGGGGCACGCCAGTGAACTCGCTGCACGACAACATGCCGTGGGTGTACTGCACCGTGGGCACCGCCACATTGCCCCAATCGACAGCGGTGTTGGCACCGCACTCGATGAAGTGGAAACGCGACACCGAGGGCAAACGCATGATCTCGTCCATGGTGAACACCATGTTCTTTTTGACCATGCCGTTGATCATGAAGCGGTGCTTGGACGGGTCGATGTCCCACCAGCCCTGGTGGTGACGCTCGAAGTGCAAGCCACTGGGAGTCACGATGCCAAACAGCGATTGCAAAGGCGCAAACGACACCGAAGCTTGGGTGGTTTGTGTCAAACCGGGGCTTTGGCGACGCTGCAGATTGGCTTCGAACTTGGAAGGCTTGCCATAGCCCTCAACTGCCACGCCCTGCCCCAGATTGGTTGCATGCTCGGGCAAGTTCAAGATATTAGGATCGCCACCCTCTGTTGGTACCGGATTGCCTTGCGCCAATGCCATGGGAGCAGCAGCTCCGGCTGCAGCAGCCGCAAATGCGTTGCGAATGAAATCACGGCGGCCTTTTTTACCTTCGGCAAAAACCTCCTTGATCCCCGACTGGGTCAGGAAGTTCTCAGGTGCTTTTTGCACCCTTCCTGAGTAGATGCTGTCTTCTTTCACACAAACTCCTTGTTTTGCGTTGTCAATTCACGACCACTTCGGCGGCCATCTGTGAGCACACAGCTCGACAGACCGCCACAGCGGTCTCATCTGCAATCCGATAAAACATTTGAGCACCTTGTCTGCGCTTACCCAAAACACCCGCTCTGTACATGATGTTCAGATGCTGAGACATATTGGGTTGCGCGACATCGATGCTTTCGAGCAACTGCCCAACCCTCTTCTCACCCCGACACAGTTCACTGATGATGCGCAAACGAATCGGTGTAGACAGTACGGCAAACAACTCTGCCGCCTTGTCGAAAACCTCATCGATTTCATCGCTCATGTACTGCTTGCCATTTTATTTGCATATTCGGATATTTGAATATATTCGATAAATTAAGTGGCCTCATCAGGGATTACACCGACCAAGCATCTTACCCACACAACATGTGATCAAGTGCTTGGTCGGTGATGCTCAGAACTTCCAGCCGTACTGAACGCCCAGGGATTGCTGGGACATACGGACGGTGTCCTGCCAAGCGCCCATCGGCATACCATTCATAGGAGCGAACAATGAATCGCCCGTCACGGAGTTTTTGGGCGCATACATGTAAGCCCAAGTGAACTCCGCGTCTTTGCTCAATTTGTAAGTCCCGCCCAGCGTGTAGTGCTTCGTCATGACAGCTGGCGCAAGGATGTTAAACGTCACATCAGAAGCACGTACGGGATTCGTCGACTTGTTGAATCCTGCACGCCATGTGATGGTTGAAGAATATGCCCATTCACCGCCCAACTTGACCACATTGACATGGGTCCAACCAAAACCGGGCCCGTTGCTTCCACCCAAACATTGGGCAGAGGAACCGCCGAAGCAGGCAAGAATATTTTGACTGGAGTTAGCGATGGCTGGAACAGCGCCGTACTTGATTTGCTGATAGTCCAATGCCAATTTGACGGTTGGACTGGCTTGAATCGCCATACCGATTGCAGCGTTGGCTGGGATATCAAATTCACCTTGGTTCACGAACAAACCTGCGTACTTATCTAACTTGCCCATGCTGACTTTTGGCGAATAGGATGCACCCAAGCTCAGTTGATCCGAGAGTTTGACAAAGTATCCCAAACGAATGCCTACGCCTGTGCTGCTGTCCGCACCTTTGTTGGGGTCTAGACCAAAAGCCTGCAACCCTTGTGCTTTGAACTTCTGATAGACCAACAAAGGCGACACCCCCACCGACTGACTCTCATTGAGTTTGTAGGCCAAGGTTGGCGCAACAATGAGTTGCATCAAGTCCACGCCTGTACGGCCAGTACCGCCCATGAGTGGAAGGGGGTAATTTGTGTTCATACCGCCATTTCCGTAGACAGTCACACCAAATGAAGTCTTCGCATCAATGTCTCGGTTGTATCCGAACTCCGGCACCAAGAAATAATGACTGTCGCTCTTGGTTTCCATCATTCCACCTTGTCCGTCCGCAGTCGCAGCAGAACGTTTCGGCGAAAACAAATTAACCCCCATCTCATATCGATTGCCCGCGAATGCTGCCGTGGCTGGGTTGTTTGCACCAGCGAAGGCGTTATCTGTCATCGCCACAGCGGCCCCGCCCATGCCCAAGGACTTCATGCCATAGCCATGCGGAAAATACCCATCGGTCGCCCAAGCCACCGAACCCGATGCCAAAACCGCTGCAACAACCGTTGCACGCAAAGTGTGGATGTTTTTCATGTTTGTCTCCTGTTGGTTGTCTTGAATCAGAACTCACCTTTGGAGCCACGCTCCATCATTTCCCAGATGGTGTCGCGAACCGCGCGGGCTTCTTCTTTCAGAGGCGAAGGCAGCTTGCGGCCCATCTTGACCATCATGTCCATGTTGAGGGTGTACATCCACAGACCGTCTTCTTTCTCCACGAGGGAAATCCGGCAAGGCAAATAGGCGGCCATGTGGGGGCTGAAATCCACCATGCGGCGCGCCGTTGTCGGTGTGCAAAAGGAATAAACAGTCAGCAGCTTTTGCTTCTGACCAGTGCGTGCTTCAAGCTCCTTGGACAAAGGCAATGTGCCTACGTCTTTCATATTGCGCTCGGTAGCGACTTGCTTGAGCACTTGCTCAACCTCGTTGGCTGTCACGCCCTCCTTGACTTTGCGCTCCCAGGTGGTCGCGATGGCGATGTCACCATTGCCATCGACCCAGCGATCCCACATGCGCCCGGCTTCTGCTGCTGCACCTGTTTCCAACTTGCCCATCGTGCTGATGGTGCCGCAACCGGTCAGCCAAACAGAACTCGCCAAGACACCCCACTTCACCCAGGTCCCAAATTTGCGCATGTGCATCTCCTTCATATTTGCTGCACTCCAACATGACGTCACTGCACAGGCAACAACACCGTTTGATTTAAATCATCCAAGAGATCGACAAAAGCAAATATAGGAAATACCCTATATAAGCATCTATTTATTTAAATTTGTAATGGTCTCGGTTCAATACGGCCGCCACGGCATTGACCTCTTCAGGGAACATGCCCATGTTCAGTTCCATGTTGCACTGCTCAACCATACCTCTCAACAAACCGGCTGTATTGATACGTCCTTTGGGTTTGTAAATTGCGCTCCCGTCACCGGGGACTTTGGAAGCATGGCATTCAACGCATTTGTTTTCTGCAATCAGCTTTTGCCCCAACGAGAGGTCTGCATCTTTGAAAATCGCGGGCTGTGCGTGCGCGGTGAGCGCAACAAACGCCAGCGGACTCACGAGCAAGAAAGTCTTGAAAACGTGCATACGAACGATCCCATAAAAAAACGCTCTTCAGTGACCCGAAGAGCGAAGGAAAGAGCCACGACTACATATCGCGCTTTCACAGTGATAAAACCCCATTGACACACAATGGGACAGTGCATTTATTTGGCACCAGCAAGAATCCAGGCGGCCAAAGTGTTCGCATCGGCATCACTCAATGCAGCTTGTGCAGGCATAGGGATAGGACCCCACTTGCCAGAACCACCGGCCTTGATGTTTTTGACCAATGCAGCGGCTGCGTCTTTTTGACCGGCATATTTCTTGGCCACTTCTTGGTAAGCCGGGCCTACAACTTTCTTGTCCACCGCATGACAGGCCATACACGCATTTTTCTTGGCCAGATCCAAATTAGCGAACGCAGGCGCAGCAAAGACGGCCGACGATGCAATGAGTGCCGAAATCAATTTCATATGAACTCCAAATTGAAAATATAAACAACGGCTAATTTAACGTAGATTCAGACGGCAATTTATAAAAACTCGCGCCACCATCTCAGTGGTTTCACTGATGCAACTGTGACCTTCTTACTCAAACGAGGGCTGTTCTGGCTTGACCACTGGTTTGCCGTCGGCTTGCCAAGCATCAAAGCCTCCTGCAATCGATTTGACGTTCAAGTAACCCATGGCATGCATGGCCTGGGCGGCCAGTGCTGCACGACCACTGGTCTTGCAATAAAGAACGGCCTTGAGATCTCGAGCAGACAAAGCAGGCATCGCGCTGAGTTTGAATTCAAGCAGACCACGTGGCATCAATACCGCACCAGGCAAATGCCCCAGAGCAAATTCATCCGCTTCACGTACATCGATCAAGATATCGGACTCCCTGATGGCTTGTTCGGCATCTTGCAGCGAGATTTCCTGGATATTCTTTTTAGCTTCTGTCACCAAATCATGTGCTGTTTTCATCGTCATAACTTTCAGTGTTGTGGTGCGGTTGTGGCTTTGAGGTAGGCATCCATGCCTCCTTTGGCTTTCCACTCTGCATAGCCGCCTTGAAGGATACGCACATTCTCCCAACCTGCTACACGCAAGGCAAAGCCCGCTTGCGCAGATAAACTGCCCGTGTTGCAGTAAAGCAGAACAGGTTTGTTTTTGGGAATCTTTGCCGACTTGGCCAGGACCTGTCGCCACTCGATGTGGATGGCACCAGGAATATGCTCTTTGCCAAATTGGCTGGCATCACGCGTATCGATGAGCAGCATCGTGGCGTACGCCTCTTTGGGAATTTGCTCTGGAAAAATCGTCGCGCCACCGTAATCCACAAACTCCAGATAAGCGGCCATTTCATCCATTGCTATCGCCTTGGCCTCGGCCGCGCCTGCGCTGATACTCACGAACGCCACCGAAGACGCTGCGCTTAGCGATAGAACCCGTAGAAATTGAGGAATGTGCATTGAAATTTCCATAAGTTTTCACGAATATACTTAATTGACGGCCATGAACAAACATGGTTTACACCAAGGGCTCACATGATGACCGCATTCAACAACCCGCACAGCACCTGGAACCAACGCTTTGCCACAGCACAGTACATTTTTGGCGAAGTGCCCAATGCTTATCTGAGCCGCCAAGCCCCGCATCTGCGAGCGGGCTCAGCTTTGGCGGTGGCAGACGGAGAGGGCCGCAACGGTGTCTGGCTGGCAGAGCAGGGTCTGCAGGTAGATGCCTTCGACTTCTCTGAAAACGCCATTCAAAAAGCCCGCGATTTGGCCCAGCGAAAAGCACTGACCATCCATTGGCACTGCAGCGACTGGCAATCTTTTGAATGGCAACCGGCACACTACGACAACATGGTGGGCATCTTTTTCCAATTTGCCACGCCAGCAGAACGCATGGCCTTGTTTGCCAAGATGGATGCCAGCCTGAAACCAGGCGGTACGCTGATCATTCAAGGCTACACGACAGCGCAGCTGAAGTTCAACACCGGCGGGCCGGGCAAAGCGGAGCACATGTACGACGAACAAATGATGCGCGATGCATTCCCAAACTACGACATCATCGATTTGCAAAGCTACGAAGCACAGATCAACGAAGGCTCGGCCCACCAAGGCATGTCAGGTCTGCTGGGTCTGACAGCGCGAAAACGCTGATGGCCAAGGCAGCTCTGACCATCACGCACTCATTCAAAGCGCTTGTCGGCCCTTGACCAGGCGTTCATCCAGATACGGACCGTAAAAATCGGGCAAATAAGCGCCTTCCATCCGCTCAGCAACTTCCTTGCCATCTGGACCGAAAAACAGCAAGGTCGGGGCAATGGAAATGCGCCACTGTTTGATCAATTGATCGTGCGTGGTCGCGCGGCCTTGAAAATCCAACACAGACTGGACACTGCGCATATCCAGCTGCACGATGGGCGCTCCAGCCTTTTGCATGGGCCCCAAATGACTGTTGCGTGCAATGCGGCAAAAAGGACAGCCCTCCAGGCTCACCATGACGATCAAGGGTTGCTTTTGCTGCAAAGCCTTGGCCAATTCAGTCTGCAATGATGACGGCACAGGCAAAACTGCTGACGCGACCGACTGCGCACCAACACTTTGCGCCAACACCAAAGTCAACCCACCCAGGAAGAGACGGCGGTGCAAGGCGAGATTCAAAATGGGCTGGGTCATGAATATCGATCCAAAAAGCGGGAAAATAGACAGGTTTTTGCCGTGTAGTCCAGGCAATACAAAATATAAGTAAATATTAAATTATTGGAGATCCATGTGAATCTTGCAAGCCTGCTGGAAACTTGGGGTGACGCCAATGTATTGGCCGCAGGCGGCGCGATCATTGGCTTGGTATTTGGTTTTGCGGCCCAGCGTACCCGTTTTTGCGCCCGTGCAGCCGTTCTGGAATGCTGCGAGGGTCAAGCTGGCGAGCGCCTGAGCGTCTGGCTGCTGGCATTTGGCGCCTGCCTGCTGGGCGTACAGGCGCTGGTGTCAATGGGCTGGCTTCAACCATCACTCAGCCGGTTCATCGCACAACCAGGCAGCATCTCGGGAGCGATCCTGGGAGGCTTGTCATTTGGTGCCGGCATGATTTTGACACGTGGCTGTGCCAGCCGTTTACTGGTGCTGTCGGCCAATGGCAATTTGCGCGCCCTGCTGTCTGGCCTGGTTTTCGCCGTGACAGTGCAAGCCTCCATCGGTGGTTGGTTAGCCCCCTTGCGAACTGCATTGACTCAGCTGTGGCCGGTGGACGGCGGCGCTTCACGCGACTTGCTTCAAATGAGCGGTATCGGCTCCGTTGGCGGTTTAACCATTTCGACTTTCGTCTTTGTCACAGGCCTGATTTTTTTCATGCGCCACCACGCAAAACGTTGGGCATTGGGACTGGGCGCGGCCGTGACCGGTTTGACCATCGCGATGGGCTGGGGCTTCACACAAGCCATTAAAGAGGCCTCTTTTGAACCGGTGGCCGTGCAAAGTCTCAGCTTCAGTAGCCCATCTGCCGAGTGGCTCATGCGGGTTCTTTCGAGTGCCAATGCGAGCAGCTGGGGCTTTGACACCGGCGTGCTGCCAGGCGCTTTTGTGGGCTCCTTGATCGGGGCATTGCTGGGGCGCGACTTCAAATTCGAAGGCTTCAAAACTGAAAACAAGCTTGGTCACTACTTATCGGGCGCAGTGTTGATGGGCTTTGGTGCCGTGTTGGCGGGTGGGTGCACGGTTGGAGCCGGCATGACCGGTGGCGCCATCTTCGCAGTGACCGCCTGGCTGACACTCGTCAGCATCTGGATAGGCGCAGGCATCGCCTGGCGCCTGAGCAAAAGCATGGGCTGGGCGATCTGAAGCTGGCACTTGACTTTCATCAACGCCGAACACGACTTCCGGCGTAGGATATACATCATTCAACAGTGATGTAAATGGAGTGCGCCATGCCCATGGCTCAATGGCTAGAGACCTTCGGAAATCCAGCAATTCTGGCCAGCGGCGGCGCATTAATCGGCGGCCTGTTTGGTTTTTTTGCACAGCGCTCCCGCTTTTGTTTACGGGCTGCCGTGATCGAATTCTGGCATCGCCGCTTCGGCGACAAACTGTCTGTGTGGCTGCTGGCCTTTGCCTCTGCTGTGATTGCCGTGCAGCTCATGGTCTTGATGGGTTGGCTGGACACCAGCAACGCACGCCAAATTTCTGCGACCGGCAGCCTGTCTGGTGCGCTCGTCGGTGGCTTGACCTTTGGCATCGGCATGGTCATGACCCGCGGCTGCGCCAGTCGTCTGCTGGTGCTTTCGGCCAATGGCAATTTGCGTGCGCTGCTGTCTGGTCTGATCTTTGCAGTCACCGCACAATCTGCACTCTCGGGCGTTTTGTCTCCCATTCGCCTGGCCATCAGCAGTTGGTGGACCGTTCCTGGCGGCGCAGCGCGCGACTTGCTGGCCATGACAGGCCTTGGCCACAGCGCGGGTCTGGCCATGGGCGGCGTTTGGCTCGTCGCTGCGCTGTATTTCGCATGGCGCTCGCCCAACCGCAGCTTCTGGATGTGGGTGGGCGGCATAGGCACGGGTCTGATGGTCGCAGCCGCGTGGGGCTTTAGCCAGTGGGTGGCGCGTGAGTCTTTTGACCCCGTGCAGATTCAGGGCCTGACATTCAGTGGTCCATCTGCCGAATGGCTCATGCGCGTCATTCAGTGGCCTTGGCCACCTATCGGTTTTGAGTTTGGTCTGATGCCTGGTGTTTTTCTGGGCTCACTGATCGGGGCTTTGATCGGCAAGGACTGGAAGCTCGAAGGATTCACCGATGGTTACAGCATGCGCCGCTACATTGGGGGAGCCATTTTGATGGGTTTTGGCGCCATGCTTGCAGGCGGATGTGCCGTCGGCGCGGGTGTCACCGGGGGCGCGATTTTCGCCCTCACTGCGTGGATCAGCTTGGCAGGCATGTGGCTAGGCGCGGGCCTGACCGACCGCTGGCTGGATGGTGGTGCATCATGCCCCAACAAGACATCTCTGGCCATGCCCCCAGCAGGGCTCACCGCCCCCTGAATTTATCCAATCATTTGCCGCTCAAATACTCGGCAACGGCCACCATTTCCAACTGCGTCATCTTGCTGACAATGGCGTGCATCACGGCGTTGTCATTGGTTCGCTCACGCTTGTTGAACTGTTGCAACTGGTTAGCGATGTAGTCCGCATACTGACCCGCCAAGCGCGGCAATGTTGTAGTGCCTTTGGCTTCTGCGCCGTGGCAGCTGGCACACGCAGCCAGACCGCTGAATTTGTTGCCATTGTGGTAAATGTATTTGCCGACAGCTGCCAAGCCAGGGTCTTTGGCGAACTCGGTTGGCACCGCTTGTTTTTCGAAAAACTTGCCCAGTGCCACCATTTCATCGGGCGTCAACTTGGCCACCATGTCGGCCATGGCAGTGCTCTTGCGCTTGCCGGATTTGAAGTTTTCCAACTGCTTGGCGGTGTATTCCCAATGCTGCCCCGCTAAACGCGGGAACACATCACTGGAGGATTCGCCTTCTGCACCGTGGCAGACGAAGCACACCCCACCGACGATTTTCTTGGCACGTGCCTCGTCAGCTTGCGCCTGTGCAGCCAGGCTGCCAGCGCCCCACAGGACCATCAAGGCAATTCGGGCATGGGTTTGAAATCGAATGTTCATAACATTGAAAATTGAATGGCAAAAAAAAGCCGCAGGCTTTCGGAATTGAATGGCAAAAAAAAGCCGCAGGCTTTCGGCTGCGGCTTGAATGAACGGACACGTCAAGCCAGTGTGTCAGCCCAGATGTTGCGCGCCCAGGCCAAGGCATAACGGCCTTCCAGCTCGTTGGCGGCACTGGACACACCACCGGAGCCCGGCACAGTCAGCATGGTCTTTTTATCGGCATCATACGCATGCACACTGGCCACGTGAACCACATCTTCCGAGCTGACAAAGCTGTAGCAGGTGTTGTTGTAGATCGGCTGGGTGTTGACTGGCTGACCGGTCAGCAAAGCCACCACAGCGGCTGCACAGGTTTTGCCGTGCTGGTTGGCCATATGACCTGACTTGGGCATGGCCGGTGCGATCTGGATCGCATCGCCCAGCACGTGCACGTTCTTGGCCACTTTCGACTCGAAAGTCAGAAAGTCCACATCACACCAGCGCTTGTTGGCCGTGGCCAGCCCCGCGTTAACGGCAATGTCGCCCGCGCGCATGCTGGGGATCACGTTCAACACAGACGCCTTGATGTCGTCGTTGAACTCGAACTTCAAGGTGTTGGTGGCCACATCCACATCGGTCACTTGATGTTTACCTCGGTACTCCACGATGCCTTTGTAGCGCTCGGCCCAGGCCTTTTTGAACAAGGGGCCTTTGGAAGTCACGTCGTCGTTGGCATCCAGGATCAGCACCTTGCTCTTGGGCTTGGCCTTGCTGAAGTAGTCGGCCACTTGGCAAGCACGCTCATAAGGGCCGGGTGGGCAACGGTACGGAGCCAGAGGAATGGACATGGCGAACACACCACCGTCGGGCATGGCTTCGAGTTGCTTGCGTAATGCCACCGTCTGAGCGCCCGCCTTCCAAGCGTGCAAGACCTTGTCCTGTGCGCCGGGCTTGCTCATGCCTGGCAATGTTTCCCACATGAAGTCCACACCCGGAGAGACGATCAAACGGTCATACATCAGTTCGCTGCCACTGGCCAGCTTGACCACACGCTTGTCTGCGTCGATGCTGGTCACCCGGTCCTGCACCATCTGCACACCATGACGCTTGACGAGGTTGTCGTACGGTGTCGTGATGTCGGCCATTGTCTTGCTGCCGCCGATCACCAAATTGGAGATCGGGCAAGAGATGAAGGTTGGATTGGGCTCCACCAGCGTGACCTGAATCCCGTAATCGGACCACATGCGGATGTATTTGGCGGCCGTGGCACCTGCGTAGCCCCCACCGATCACGACCACCTTGGGGCCTTTGCCGCCCACAGTGGCGCAACCAGACATCAAGCCCATGGCCCCCAGAGCAGAGCCAGTTTGCAAAAAGTGACGACGTTGCATGGCAAGACTCCTTATTTCTTCTGGGCCGCGAAATACGCGGCAATGGCCTGGATCTGATCGTCGCTGTAGCCCTTGGCCAGCTGATGCATGATCGTGGCGGGCTTGCGACCGGCCTTGAAATCGAGCATTTTCTTGACGATGTCATCTTTGTTCACACCGGCCAAGGACTCCATACCCGGCTGAGCCTGCCCATTGGTGCCATGGCAATTGGCACAAGCCGCAGCCCAGCTGCGCACCTGAGCGGCACTGGGTGACTGGGCTTGGGCTAAACCTGACAAAACAAACAAACTGGCGACAAAGATGGCCTTTGGAAATTTCATGAGAACTCCTCTGAAAAAAGAGAGCAACACCCGTAGGGATCAGGGACGCAGGTAAACGAATCCTTCTTTGGCCTGCAGTTTGGCAACCTCAGCCACACCAGAAGGCACCACCTTGGCCTCCATCAACACCTTGTCCGCAGAGATTTTGCGTGACACCAACGTGTTGTTGCACACACGGAATTCCACCCCTTTGCTCACCAGTTCACTGACACTGCCCGCAAAAGGCTGATCCATCTGATTGGTTGCCCCCTCCAGCAGGAAATCAATGCCCAGACCATGCGTCACCACCACAATCTTGACCGTCGGATCGGCATTGAGGTGATTGCGGATATTGCCTATAGCGCGAGACGCTTGTGGAATGCCCTCGCTGAGGTGGTAAACGACCTTGATTTGAGCAAAGGTCAAGGTACACGCCATCAAGCCGGCGATCAAAAACAATAAACGCTTCATTCGTTTCTCCTGATGTATAGATATTAGTTGTTCACGGCGTGCATCTGCGCCCGTGAAAACCCGACGTGCAACTGACGTTCAGCTTGCAATTTCCGTCTGTTTGCAAACTGCTCGACAAATGTTGACGATGTTGTTGTTCACGATGCGGTAATAAATCTGCACGCCATCCCTGCGCTTATCCAAGACACCGGCCAAATAAAGCGTGTTCAAGTGCTGCGACATATTGGGCTGCGTGGTGTCAATTTCGTCCAGCAATTCGCCAACATTTTTCTCGCCACTGCACAAGCAACTGATGATTCTGAGGCGCATAGGCGCAGCCATCACACGGAACACCTCCGCAGCCTTCTCGATTTGCTCGTCTGAAACAGCAATGGCCTGATCGTTCGGAATTTTTTTGGTCATTTTGACCATAGAAGTTACCACCTAATTTCAGAAGTCAGTCTTCATTGTCGCCCACTTTGAACAGGAGATGCAATCTTGCAATGAAGCACTGTCGAAGCCACGTTTGAATCCAAATCCAAGAGTGATCCACATCCATGCCCATCAGACGCAAGCGGCAAACCATCTTTGGGTTAAAAATCCTCGCCCGCAAAGACTTTGAACATTTTGACAACCCGCAATCTGTCGCAGTGAAGATCACCCAGGGACCTTTATCGGCGTCAATCGATCCCAGCGCTCCAGCGGTCATCCCACGCTTTTTCAATCTGACGGCGATCACGTTTGGTGGGACGCCCCTGTTCAATGCTCAATGCGGGTTCACGTGCCAGTCGGTTGCGCTCTGCGGCTTGGGTCCGGGCCAAGATGCTTTCGGCGGTTTCTTCATACAAGAGCTGAGCCACCGGTGCCGGGCCACGCACGGCGCTGACGCCTTTGACCAAGACGGTGCGCTCCATGGGCCCTTGCCGCATGCGCACAGTGTCGCCAGGTTTGACTTCACGCGAAGCTTTGGCGTCCTGTCCATTGATCTGGACACGGTTTTTCCCGATCTCGTCGCTGGCGATGCTGCGGGTCTTGAAGAACCGCGCCGCCCACAGCCATTTGTCAATGCGCAGCGAATCCATCTCAGCGGCCAAACAAGGCAGTTTGCGGGCTCAATCCATCGCGCACATGCGGGTAGCGCAATTTGAGCCGCAGCTCTTGCTTCATACGGGTGTTGTCCAGCCTGCGTGATTCATTCATGAAGCTCAGCAGCATCAGGGGCAAAGCGGCGTTGGCATCGTGGCGCGAGATGCGCGGTGGCTTGGGCAAGCCATACAGGCCAGCGGCCAGGTCGAAGTAATCGCCCATCTTCAAGTCGGTGTCATCACTGACGTTGACCACGCGTTGCGGCTTGCCGCGCCACAAGGCGGCCGCACAAGCACGGGCCAGGTCGGTCGCGTGAATGTGGTTGGTGTACACGTCTTCTTTGGTGACCAGCACCGGCGTGCCTTTGAGCAAACGCTCACGCGGTGTGCCACCTTCGCGGTCTGGCGCATAGATGCCGGGGATACGCAACACGCTCACCCGCACGCCAGCGCGCCCCAAAAAACGCATCGCAGTTTCGGCATCCACCCGGCGCTGGGCGCGGGGGGTGTGCGGATTCACAAGCCGTGTCTCGCTGACCCGTTGGCCTGCGCAATCACCATAGACACCTGTGGTTGATCCATAGACCAGTGCCTGTGGAGGCGTGCGCAAACGCATCACACGGCCCAGCGCCACGCTGCGCAAATCACGTTCAGAATCACCCCGGCGCTCAGTAGGCGGGGGAGCCAGATGCAACACACGGTGCGCCAGCCCGGCCAGGCGTTTCAAACTGGTCGGATCGTCCAAATTGCCCAGCAAAGGGGTGATGCCACACGCCCTGAGCAAACGCACACGCTCAGGCGAAGAGGTCAGGGCCAACAAGCGCACCCGCTGGCCTTGCGGCGCGCCCAACTGGCCCGCAGTTCGCAGGCCGACATCGCCACAACCCACGATCAGGACACGCTGGCGACGAAAGCGGGCGGGCAAAGCGCCAAGGGGAGTCTGGTTTGAAGGCAAAATCAGGGGTTCCGGGTCAAAACAAGCCCTCAAGGATACCGAAAACATGAGCTTCCAGATTTCCGTGCAGCCCAGTGGCCGCAGCTTCACCGCCGACGACAACGAAACCTTGCTGGCCGCTGGCATCCGCCAGGGCATCGGCCTGCCCTATGGCTGCAAGGACGGCGCCTGCGGTTCGTGCAAGTGCAAAAAAATCTCGGGCACCGTGGTGCACGGCCCTCACCAGGACAAAGCCCTGTCTGCAGACGAAGAGGCCCAAGGCCTGGTGCTGACTTGCTGCGCCACTGCCCAGAGCGATGTGGTGCTCGAGTCCAAACAAGTGACTGCAGAAGGCGGGCTGCCCGTCAAGAAGATGCCGGTGCGCGTGGTGAGTCTCGAGAAAAAGTCGCACGACGTGATCGTGCTGAAGCTGCAACTGCCTGCCAACGACGTGATGAAGTTCCACGCTGGTCAGTACATCGAGTTCTTGCTGCGCGACGGCTCGCGCCGCAGCTACAGCATGGCCAATGCGCCGCACACACTCGAGGTGGCA